>Ga0209284_10006257_pt1 | contig 11612 bp, 7 predicted proteins | sample FRY03_FD_187211 | JGI IMG/M metagenome (GOLD analysis project Ga0209284, IMG submission 187211) | Freshwater microbial communities from Lake Fryxell liftoff mats and glacier meltwater in Antarctica - FRY-03 (SPAdes) (version 2) | ecosystem: Environmental > Aquatic > Freshwater > Ice > Glacier... | reverse complement strand
CGCTACGCCTCACGGCCCCAAAGTTCGGAGGCTCACGCCCATCCGACAACTGCCAAAACGCAGCCCGCTTCATGCTGCGCAGACAAAACCCGCCGGTTCGTACAATGGACGCCTACAGGATCTGCCGGTAAATCTGGGCATAGCGGCGGGCTGTAACAGTCCACGAGAAGGTCGCTGCGTGGGCTTTGGCCTTCGCTCCATACTGTCGATCTGCATGAAACTGGCCCATGCCTGTCCAGTAGGCCAGAGCCATGCTGGCGGCATCGAAGGCCTCAAAATAAAAGCCGTTGCCACCGGCGATCTCTGGCAAGCTTGTCTTGCGGGACATAAAAACAGGCTTGCCGCACTGCATCGCCTCGAGCACTGGAAACCCGAATCCCTCCGAAAGCGACGGGAAGAGAAATGCCTCGCAGTGTTCGTAGAGCCATTGCCGGTCGCCGTCGCTCACCTCTCCCGGCAGGATCACGCGATCCCCCAGCTTCCTTCGAGAAATCTCGCGTTCCAGATACTCCCCATACGGAGTCGCCTTCTTGCCCGCCACAACGAGCCGCTGTCCGGAGAGTTTTTCGATCAACTCAAAGAGGACATGGAAGTTTTTGTGGGCCAGCGCGTTGCCGATGCTGAGTAGAAACGGCCCAGTGGGTAAAAACACTGGCCGCGAGACCGACGCCACTGGCGGCTCCGAGAGCCCAAGTGGCACGACATGCACGGGCCTGCCGCCTAGTTCAAGTTGCGAGGCCACATCACCGGCCACGTAGTCGGAGTCGGTCACAATCGCAGTCGCTCGATTGATCTTTTTTTGAATCTCTGCCAGTTTGCGGTCGATCGATCTGAGCTGTTCATCGTGTGGCGCTTCATGCATGAAGTTGAGGTCGTGAATCGTGAGAACGACAGGCACACGGCCGTCAAACGGCAAATACCGCGACATCTGATTGGTCATATGCCAAAGCGCCATCCGTGATACCGGCAGAAGCGGCTGCACGAACCGTCGCGTGATTCGCTGCACTCCCTCTTTTTTCCATGGAGCTGTCTGGATGTGCTCAAATGACTCACCGGGAAAATACTGCTGGGCCCCCTTGGGTAAGAGCAACACGGGCGTGAAGTGGCCACCTGACTCTTTGAGAATCTCACGCCCCAAGTGGAGTGAAAACCGGCCGAGTCCGCAGTTGATGTGTCGCAGTTTCTCCAGATCAATGACAACTCTTGGAACACGAGACCTGTCTGGCAGCGACGTGATAGCGGTACGATCGGCGCGAGCCTCTCGAACGGCAATCGCCTGGCCCCCGGCAACTGTCAAGGAATTGCCCGCTTGCTCTAGGGCAGCCGTCGCTCGCAACGATCTTTCGCCAACATCTTCCACAGAATCAATTATCCTTTGCTGGAGTACCGTTTGATTCGTTCAGTTTTGTCGGCATGTTTTTAGGCCGCATGGTGGGTCTGCGGGCTTGTCTGAAAACTCGTCTCGACAGCAGGCCTTGGGTGGCGCGGCAGATAGTGGGCGATGTCTGCCCGCCGCAGGGCCAGTCGATAGGTAGAGGCAAAGCCCGGCCAGAGGGCCGTGTGCTTGCCGCTTTTGTGGGCATACCAGCTTTTGCATGGCAATTGCCAAACGCTGCCATCGCTCTTCCAGACACTCTTGTCAAACTTTGCCTGCAGTTTTTTGTTGAAGGCCTGCTGCACTTCGGGACGCACTTCAATCTGATCAAGCCGCCCGCTCTCAAGCCATTTAAGACACTCCAGAATGTAACGCACCTGCGTTTCGATCATACAGAGAATCGAGTTGTGGCCGAGGCCGGAGTTCGGTCCCATCAGCATAAAATAGTTAGGGTATCCAGAGACGGTCACGCCGTAAAAAGCCTCCGGGCCGTCGGCCCAGTCACAATCCAGCGTATGGCCTTGGCGACCTTGAATCTGCATCTCTGCCGATGGATTAAAAGGCTGAAAACCGCTGGCATAAATGATCACATCGACTGGCCGCTCAACGCCGTCGCTCGTCACAATCGACTGCGGCCGCACCTCCGTAATGGGCTCGGTAATCAGCGCGACATGAGGACGCGTCAGCGTGGCGTAGTAGTCGTCGGAAATGAGCACGCGGTTACAGCCCATTGTGTACATCGGCATCAGTTTGTCATGCAGCACAGGATCCTTGACGACGCTTTTTAAAAACTTCGCCGACCGCTTCTGACCGCGGCCCATCAGTTTGGGTTTGAGAGTGAAGCCCAAGGCGACCGACTCATTGCTCCAAAATTGCACGGCCCGCCAGAACCGCTGCACAAGCGGTAGCAAGGCAAACACGCGCCGGACAATCGCAGGCGTGAGCCGGTCGTTGCGAGGTAAGACCCAGGGCGGCGTGCGTTGAAAAACGTACATCTGGCCGACTGTGGTGGCGATTTCGGGGATGATCTGCACGGCACTGGCGCCAGTGCCAATCACGGCGACACTCTTGCCGGCCAGATCAACATCATGCCGCCACCTTGCCGTATGAAATGCTGGTCCTGCAAACGATTCAAGGCCGGCGATCTCTGGCAATTTTGGCAGATGCAAGCCACCCACTCCTGAAACCACGGTGCGGGCTTTAAATTCTCGGCCATCGGCAGACGAGAGTCGCCATATGCGTTGGGATTCGTCCCAGAGCAGACTCGTCATCGTCGTCTCAAAAACTATTTTGCGATCCACTTCAAACTGCTCGGCCACCCGTTTCATATAGGCCAGAATCTCGGACTGCGTGGCGTAGGTGCGCGACCAAGTGGACTGCTGGGCAAACGAATACGAATAGAGCTGCGACGGCACATCGCAGGCGCAGCCAGGATAGGTGTTGTCTCGCCATGTGCCGCCGAGCGACGCAGCCTTTTCGTAAATGACAAAATTGCTGTGACCAGCCTCGAGCAATTTGACGGCCATACAGATGCCTGAAAATCCAGCCCCAAGAATTGCGATTTCAGACATCGGCTGACCTCCAGAAAATCGAACCGTAAGCAAACGGTGGTCAAATGACTTGGATCAAATCACGGGATTGGGTTTTTAGGGGCACGCCAACCGCACTGTAAAGAAAGACCAATGCGGCTGACAATCGCACAACACCCGAACTTTTTTTTGATAAAGTCGACATCAAACCCGTTTCCTAGCGCCTGAAGCCAGGAAAACTTCTTGGGCTATCAACATCGATCGCAGGAATCTCGGCGGTCCTGACCAATCGACCGGGCAAAACCCTAGCATTTTTATGCTAATTTCCCCACAATTGCCGTTCCCAGAGGTAGGCGGATTCTCTATTGTTCGCAGATCCAAATTTCTTCTGTGTCAATGACTCTTGTGGGCGGCTCCGGTGGGATTCAATGCGTACCTTTCATTTGTCGCCGCGTAGCCCTGACTTTATCGGGATCGGAGCCCAAAAAGCGGGCACGACCTGGTTGCATAGCCAACTCAAACAGCATCCTGAAATATGGCTGCCGGCGACCAAGGAGTTGCATTTTTTTAACTCAAACAATAGCTCTCGACCGACCGATTGGTATCAATCGCACTTCGCCTCTGCATCACCCCAGTGCTTGACCGGTGAAGTGACGCCAGCGTACGCCATTTGCAATCCACATCAGATCGAGCACATGCACGCAGTCTGCCCCCATGCCAAACTCCTTTTCCTCTTGCGAAATCCAGTCGACCGCTTTTGGTCACAGTGCCTGATGAAGCAGGCTGCCGGCGAATTGGCAGTCGATGATCACGCAGCCGCCATCGCCTTTTTTGAATCGAGCATCGGTCGGCCCCGCGGTGATTACCTCCAAACAATTGACAACTTTTGCCGGCTGTATCACCCCTCTCAAATACTGCTAATATTTTTTGACGCAATTGCCAGATCACCACAACAAATACTCTCGGATGTCTTCTCTTTCCTTGACCTGCCAGACCATCCCATTCCGGCCGCACACCTGAACCTCACAATTGGCTCCGCAGCGACATCGACTCCCATGCCCGAGGAACTCCGGCAGCATGTTGCGGAGAGTTACCAGCAAGGAATCACGCTCTTGGCCGATCTGTTTGCCAGCCATGCGAGCAATTGGCTCGAGAATCTGCCTCGAGGGTCTGGCAGTCGCACACCATTGAGCATTGACCACCCCGCGACTATCCGGCTCAGACAGGACCATGTCGACCAGATCTGGGCGAGAACCTCAGTCCGCGCGATGGAACAATTCGCATGACACACGAGCAAAGTATTTCGTTGGGCAAACGCACGAGCGTCTGCCACGCTCTGGAGTCTGCCGCAAAGACAGCAACGGATCGTTTTGTTCTTTGGGAGACTGTGCTGAAGGATCTCCAGCTTGCCAGAATGGTTGAAGTGGGAGTCTTCGCAGGGGACTTCGCAAGGCACATTCTCCAAGCGTGTCCGGCGATCTCAAGCTATTTCATGATCGACCCTTGGAGGCATCAGGACAACTGGAACAAGCCGGCCAACAAGTCAGACGCCGATTTTGTCGCGATCAAGGAACAAGCAATCTCCGTGACAGCCTTCGCCCAAGATCGCCGAGTCGTTCTGGAAGGTACGACAATCGAGATGGCCCATCTGCTGCCGAATGAGGGCCTCGACTTTGCCTACATCGATGGCGATCATACGCTCCGTGGCATTACCATCGACCTGATCCGCATCTGGCCGAAACTTCGTCCGGGAGCAATTCTGGCCGGCGATGATTTTTGCCCTTCCATTTTCCAGCACTCCCCGCAATTCGAGCCCACCTTTGTTTTTCCATGGGCCGTTCACTTCGCGGAGGCCATGGGCTGTCCGATTTTCGGATTGCCGTTCAATCAATTCGCGATCGTCGTTAATCCACAACCGAACAACGGCTTTATTTTTTACAATCTGACGCAAGAGTATCAATCGACATCGGTTCGAGACGCGCTCGAAAGAAGAAATTCTGAGAATGCGCAGTTTGCCAGTCACTACGGCGATTTTCGTTTCAATGAAGACTGTCGCAATCTGGAGATTACTGGGCTCGCCAAAGAGTCTGGCCGCATACGGGGAGAGATCATCAAGACGATTCGAGAAATCCCCGACTCGATATCGAGAGTCCTCTTGCCTGGCGAGAATCGCGCCGTCGTGCATGCGTACACAGATCTCTTTAAAATCTCATCCAGCCAAATCGTGACGGCTGGCCTTGCCTCGGAAGTCGATTATCGATGGGATTTTGAGGATGCACCGCCTTCGTTCGGCACGTTCGACTGCATTGTGTCGCAAGCGATGCTGGAGCACTTGGTTCAGCCTTATAAGCATGTCTGCGATCTGGCCAATGCCCTCAATGTCGGAGGCTATTTGATTCTGCACACGGTCATTCCCGGCTTTCGCTATCACCGCCATCCTGTTGACTGCAGTCGCTTCTTCCCCGATTGGTTTGAGGAAATATCCAAACGACTGAACCTTGAAATCTGCGACAAGTTCATTGGCGACTTGCGCATCATGTACAAATACAAAAAACTCGCGTAATCAACTGCCACTGTGATTAGCAATCATACGATGCTCTATCATCTGATTCGTTCCGCTTTACGTTTTGGCCGAGTGGCGCCATCTGTTCCTGATGCCACTGACTTGAGCCATCCGATGAGATCCGTTTCGGACCGCTCAATGAGTTTTGTCGTTGTGAGGTTTTCAAATGAATACGAGCATAATTTTCTGGCGTCGCCCTGCGCAACACGTGTGGACAACCAGATTGTGGCCATTCAAAACATTGGCGGGCTTCGCTATCCATGCCTCGGTGCGGCACTCAACGCGGGACTCGATCAAGCGATCCATGAAGTGATTGTCGTTGTGCACGAGGATGTTTATCTGGAAGTCGAGTGGCAGGCGAAACTCAACGCCGTTTTAAATGCCCTCGAGACAAGCGATCCGCAATGGGGGGTCTTAGGCGCTGCGGGGCTTGATTGTACAGGCCGGCTGGTTGGACATTTTCGCGATCCACACGGCTCGATCAATAGCTTCTCGGGCAACGATCTCTATGCCTGCGTGCAAACGCTGGATGAGCAACTGATGATCGTGCGCAAAAGCTCTGGGCTACGATTTGATGCATCGATCCCTGGTATTCACGGGCTTGGAAGTGACCTATTGTTTGATGCCCGCGATAAGGGGCTGAATTGTTATGTCGTGGATGCGCCCGCCGTACACAAATACAAGACCGGCGACGGCACTCTGGTCACCTGCACCGAAGATTCCTCGAAGATCCGCCATCGAACCGCGTTCACCTACCTGGCCGATAAGGAATGCTGCGATGACTATATCAGCAGCAAGTGGCGGGCTCTGACGCCGTTTTCATCCACTGCTACTCGTTACGAAGCCTTTCGCCAGCCGGAAGAATTGCTCGCGGCCATCCCGGATGATATCCGGCAATTGCTCGACACTCCGATTGTTCTGCTCTCCAAAGGAGGAGGCGGGTCTCGTTTGCTGGCAGCGCTGGCCGAAGATGCGGGCGTATGCCTTGGGCACTCGGTCAATATCTCAGGCGATTGCCTCGATCTAGTGATGGCTGTCTACAAGTCGGTGATTGAAAAATACAAGTGTCCCGCACTCTGGCAACGAGATCTGATCGTGCCTCAACTGCGACTTGCTGCGGCGCAGATGCTTCAACGCCTGACCGCTCGTCAGAGAGGGTTATGGGGATTCAAACTCCCGGAAACACTGTTTCTGTTGCCCGAGATTGCCGAAGCATTTCCAAACGCCCGCTTTCTACAGATGTTCCGCAATCCCTTTGCGTCGGCATTGCGACGAACCCATATGACCGCCCGACTGGACAACGAGATCGGCCGTCTGACATTGCCATTGGCGTATCGGGCGGCAGGCCAGCCTCTTGCAGACATCCTAGGTGATGCAACAGCCCTTCACATGGCATACACCACGGCCCATCAGTTACGGCTGGGGCTGGATTTTTCACGGAACCTACCGGGCGACAGGTATTTCGAATGTCACTTCGAAGATCTGCTGAACGATCCCGAACAAGAAGTGCGGCAGTTGTGCAAATGGCTTGGAACGCCCGCTGTCTCGATGAAATTGGCCGCCAGTATCGACCGGGACCGTGCGGATCAGGTTGCGCCGATTGAATTCAGCGATCTGACTGCGCGCATTGGGGCCATACTTGAGCCGTTGTCGCATGAATTGGGATATTCAAAAGGAACGCCCCTTTAAAAATCCGCCTCCTCAGCAGAATTTGTGGGTGGAATCCGGCTCTGGTAGGTGTCCCATCACGTGAAACCGCGCGAATTCAAGGCCTTGTGGGGTGCGGGGGTGAAAAACCATCGCCACAACACCCCTCTTGAAAAGCCCCGAGCGCCAGCGACGGGGGGCGGGATAGAAAACCATCGCCAAAATATGGCGGTGGTGCTCAACAATGCGGCACGTCAACTCTCCCTCGCTCGCGCTACGGGCTTTTTAAAAACCCGAGCAACACGCGGCATCTGAAAAGCCCTGAGCGCCAGCGACGGGAATACGGGAAATACCATCGTCCAGTGCAGCGGCAACTTTTGCCGTGCGGCACGCCAACTCTCCCTCGCTCGCGCTACGGGCTTTTTAAAAACCCGAGCAACACGCGGCATCTGAAAAGCCCTGAGCGCCAGCGACGGGAATATGGGAAATACCATCGTCCGGTGCAGCGGCAACTTTTGCCTTGCGGCACGCCAACTCTCCCTCGCTCGCGCTACGGGCTTTTTAGGAAGGAAGCAATGGGGGGGGGTCACCCCTGCGGCCTTGTTTGACCCACGGATTCTGCGGAGGAGCTTGTTTTTAAAAGCCCGCGAAGCTGTCGGCTGACTCGCTGGATTTCCCGGGCAATGCGTTCCAAAATGGTTTTTCGAGGCTGACAATATTCAGCCCGAAGGCTCTCGAGTTCTGCTTGGCTGGCTGCTACGCGATCGGCAAGAGTTGCGGCATGACTAGCCACACCACTCGCTTCCTGTCTTGCCTGTATCGCTTCCTGCCTCATGTCAATCACCTGCTGAACGGCGATCGCCAGTTCCGCTTGGCTGGCCGCTACGCGATCGGCAAGAGTCGCTTCATGCCTTGCCTGCATCACTTCCTGCCTCATGTCAATGACCTGTTGATCGGCGATCGCCAACTGACGCTTGAGAGTCGTGGAGAGCGACCACTGAAGCGTTGCCGCTTGCGAGAGCATGAAGCGGTCGGCGTCTAGGGAGTTGCATAGCGATAGCGCCGACTGCGAGCCCGCCAGATCACGCATTTCGAGGTAAAGTTCGTACGCCTCAGGACAGGCAGCCTTGACAATGGCCGGCTGGTAGGGGCCTCTCTCTTCAACCAAGAGGGCTTGGTCATAACACGGGGGCGGATCGTCGATCTGGAGGCCGAACTTCGTCCGCACCGAAGCAAATACTTCATGAGGCGATTCCACTATTTGCGTCAACTCACGGAGCAGGCATTTGTCGGGGTACCTCTTAACAAACTCTAGAATGCGGCGATTGTAATTCAACCACACACCAATCGCGAGTTCTGGATGGGTGACAAATATTTTGTTGCCACGTCGAAAAAGCGAATCGACTACTTCCCACGGCCTGCGAAAGACAAACAGGTATTTGCCGTTTGGAAGCAGCGACTCCCAGAAATCAAGAAAGAGAACCGTGCGAGGCTCTTTCCAACCCCAAGGCCGCTGCCGAGCAGTCCGGTTGACAATCATCTGTCGGGCCTCATCCTGAAGCGACGGCGGCACGCTGGGATTGCCTTCGGCGACCAACCCCTCGCTCGCGAGTCCGTTGGCTGCAAGCACCCGCTCGTGAAATAGCAGAAACTCAACATCTTCAAAATGCCCCTTAGGGTTACTTGGGTCTGGGCAGGTAGAGTCGCACCCCAGAATCCGATCCCCTACATGCAGTCCTGCAGCGCTCAGAAGCGATGCCGTGAGCGACGTGCCTGAGCGGTGCATTCCACCAATGACGAGCACCGGCGTAGACTTCTGAGAATGCATCTGCGGCATTGACATTTCGTGCGCTTCGTTAACGTTCTATGAGCTTATTAACAACTTTTCTTGTCCAGCGACATGACTGTCACTAGCCTTCTAAAACAATGGTTGATCGCCTGCGAAAGTCAGTCCTGATTACGATATTTACAGGCACTTTTTGGATCGAAGGAACGACATAAATCCGTTCACCGCTTAACGCCCGCCCACACGCCAATACGAATCTCATCGATTCCAGGGTGGAGTTGAGAAACAGTACGAAACATTCTTTTTACCTCCGTTTTTTGAAAGATACGATCGTCTTTCCTCACCAATCAGCACTATCGCAACCGGCTCAAAATGAGGACTGTCTGACCAGCGAGATCATCGATCTCGTCGAGGCATTTTAAACCAACTTCCATCGCTATGTCGATAAAATATTGTTTGTCAACGTCGATCCGCGACTCACCCCCTTGGTAATGTACGCCCCCGGCTACTGCGATATGGATACTGACAATCGCCGTGCCTGAACTGCACAACACACGGGCGATCTCAGCGAGGTAGCGCCGAGCATCCGGTTCGAGTAGATGTGTAAATAATGACGCTGCGAACGCAACATCAATCGATGCGTCTTTGCACGGAAAGGTAAAGTCTTTGGCTTGAATGGCCCCCTGGGGATTGTATTCTTTTGAGTAAATATCAAAGTGGTGAAACTCACAGGCGCGCTCTTGAAAAGCGGGCTGGATATACTTCTGGCACCACCGCACATTTGCGACAATGACATCAAAACCGATGTAGTGCCTGATAAAATGATTGTTGACCAATATCCGGGCGGTTCGACCACACCCAGAGCCAATATCAAGGAGGCGGCAATTGGGCTTTGTGTAGCGACTCACGACCTGCGCCCAAGCATCGGCAACCACTAAGAAGTTTTCTACGTTTTGACCTCCGATACTCCACATTAAACTGTCGGGCGGAAGCGGAATCGCATACTTCCAGACGCCATACCGAATGTTGGTTCCCTCGGCATCCTGATCGCCTATCTTACTGATGGCTGTTTGCACTATCTGGCCCTCCTCTTGTGTAGCGACTTTTGTATCGACTTGTGTATCGACTGCCTGACTGACAGGCCTCACGACTCTATGATTCAGATGCTCTGGATCGCCTTGCTTCGTCGAACCTTTTTTCCGGGCGATAAAAATGTTCTCGTGATTTGCTTCGTACTCGCCAAAAAACTCAATCTCGAACGGCAGTTGCATTTTATCGCGAGCATGTATCAACATTTCCAATGTTTCTTGGCTCGTCCAGCAATGAAAGTGGATGCTGTATGACTGCTGTATTAATTCTTCGATCCGGCGGTCGATGACCTCCGCTGGCGTATTCGGTCCGAAACGACCGAAGTGCGGCTCCACCTCAGTCACCCATTCGCGATAGTGCTGTCGCCTGCTGCCTTCGGCGCCCTTGGCGTGGTCTTGGATCAGGTGCTCCAAAGACGTTATTTGGCGGTCGCGGTCGAATGTTCGGCGCTTGTCCGGAACGGCCATGTAGATCATACCGCCCGGCCTGATAACGCGCAGCAGATTTTCGAGTGTTGCCAGCGGGTCTTCGCAGTGTTCGAGGAAATGATTGGCGATCACAAAGTCCTGCGAATCGGTTGGAATTGTTGATAGTTTTTCGCCGTTGTCAATGATGTCGACTTCGACGAGATTAAACTTCTTGAGTTCGGGATAATGTTCGTAGAGTCCTGCTTTATTGAGCCGGTCAACATAGAGTGCCTTGGCGTGTGCTGGAATCTTAAGAGGGTTGTGCAGGGCGCCAATTTCGATTCCATGTCCCGACAGATAGGCCGCTGCGATCAGCTCACGGGGCACGGCAACCGTCTGGCCGTCGGCCACGCTCTGGAGTTGCAGGATCGGAACGCGAGCCGACCAAGGTGGTTCATGCAAAACGTGCATGATCGCATCCTGTCTCAATCCAACATGTCTTGATAAAGCATGACGGTTGCGAAAAGTCTCGCGTGCATTTGCCCCTTCCCTACGACGCAGTTCCTCGCTGTCGATCAGTTGCGAGAGGCTTTCGACCCACGCTTCCACTGTGTTGGGGACGAATCGCACGCCGTCGTCGTCGCCGAATGCACGGCGATATTCCGCCTGCTCAGAGGCCACGACGGGCAAGCCGATCGCCGCATAATCCATCAGTTTAATTGCGGATTTACAGCGATTAAACGGTGTGTCTAATAACGGCGCAACACCAATATCCCAGCTTTGACGGCCAAACCATTCGACAAAGCCAGGATACGCTTGGGTGACAGACCCGGCCGTTGGAGTCACCCTCTGAAACACCGCTGACTGGAATTTGTCGTGGGAGACTCCCACGATCTCGAAGCTGAGTTGTTTTCCATATCGTTTTTGCAGACGCTCGGCAATCGGTCGCAGAAAGGCTAACTCTTCATCATGGGTCGCTGTGCCCATATAGAGACAGCGGACTGTGTCGCCGCTGCGTTTTGGCTTGAGATCAGCTCCTTTCCAGAGTCGATCGTCAAGGCTGTTTGGCAAAACAATCGCGTCGGGACGAAGGGCGAGATACCTTTTTTTGAGTTCCGGAGTAGAAAGCCATACGCCATCAGCAGCCATCAGCAATCGAAACACCACCGCAGAAAGGCTCGTGAGCCTAGCTGCCTCGGGATGATCCGACGGGATC
>Ga0209284_10006256_pt1 | contig 11617 bp, 27 predicted proteins | sample FRY03_FD_187211 | JGI IMG/M metagenome (GOLD analysis project Ga0209284, IMG submission 187211) | Freshwater microbial communities from Lake Fryxell liftoff mats and glacier meltwater in Antarctica - FRY-03 (SPAdes) (version 2) | ecosystem: Environmental > Aquatic > Freshwater > Ice > Glacier... | reverse complement strand
CGCGGCGAACTTGGTGATCTGGAATTTCCCGGCGGGTTGACGCGGCGCCACCTTGCGAGATGTCAGCGGTATCCGGGGCTTTGACGCGGCGCGCGGCTTACCGATGACCAGACCGTTCAGGCGGGCTATCTTGCACACCGCTGATCGGCTGATCCCCAGCATCTTGGCGATTTCATATCTGGATTTGTCGGTGCCCTCGAACGCGGCGACGGCAGCGATGTAGGATGGGTCTAGGGGCGTGGTCACAGTAGCACCTCCTGTCTAGCGGGTGAACATGCGGGCGAAAACCAAAGCGTTTCGCGGGCGGCATTATCCCGGCCTCGTGCATCGCCTTGCGATCCATAACCGCCTTTTGCTTTCCACCGGACGGCCTGCCAATCTGCGGGAAATGTGTGCTCGGTATCGTATCCGGCGAGGCAGATCAGCATATCGGGGCGCTTTCCCGCCTCGATTGCCCATTCGCGCGCAAGTGCCGCAACGTCGCCGCAATCCTCGGCATAAATGCCTGTGGTGCGCTCTGCGTTTGAATATGGAGGATCAAGGAAAACAGCGGTTTTCCCATGACGCCAAGTCACGCTATCGCCAGTCACGCGGGACCAGTCACCATACGCAATGCGAACTTTGCGCAGCCGCTCGGAAAGGCGCGCGAACCAGTCGTTAATGCCCCGCCCGGCGTCGGCGACATGCGGCAGTTGCCGGTTAATGCCCTGCCCGTTGCCGACATGCGGCAGTTGCCGGTTAATGCCCCGCCCGTTGCCGACATGCGGCAGTTTCCGGTTAATGCCCTGCCCGGCGTCTTTAACCCATTCATCGCCGGTCCATTGCCACGGGCCTTTACCGCTGCACCATCCGCTGCCTATCCATGAGCACAGTCCCCAGCACCACCAGCCCGCAACCTGCGCATCGCAAGCCATCGGATCGCCGGATATTGCAGCAAGGCGGGCGCGCCCTTCAGTCACCAGCCAATAGTGCCGCGCAGCAAGATCACGCTCGTTAACCGGCCAGTCGCACCACAACGCGACTGCATCGGGATCAGCCTGTATCGCGCGCCAGAAATTGCTGATCATGCCATCGGCATCGTTGATCGTCTCAACGCCATTTAACGGCTGCGGTCGGGCCAGCAACACCGCGCCGGAACCAAAGAACGGTTCCACATAGTTTTGCACGTTGCCGAACCGCTGCCATATCTCAGCCGCGACTTTCGACTTGCCGCCGAACCATGGAAATGGGGCTTGAAGCGTCACAGTAGCCTCTCTGCGCGCACGACTTCCGCGCCGGGATATGCGCGGCGGAAACGATCCTCGGCGGCGGCACGATCTGCGGCGCGGATAGTGGTGGCGTGCTTTACCCCGCACACACGCCCGGTGACGCGGTATCGGGCCGTTGCGCCCGGCTGTTCCTTTTCCCGTGGCTCATGCCTTGGGTTGTATGTGCGGCTGGCGCTGGCGATGCTGATCCCGAGCGCGGCGGCGATGTCCTTGAGGCCAACACCAGCATTGCGCTGCGCAATAATCCATTCGGCACGATCCGCCCGAATGATGACTGACGTGGTTGGTGTTTGACGTCCGCATATGTGTGGGGGCGGGGTCATGATTGGGCTCCGGCGATTGCGTCCATGATCGCTCCGATCGGTGACGCGGGCAGGGTTGCATCGCCGCCCGCGAATGTGTCTGGGGATCGGGCCAGCGACTTGGAAAGCTGATTGGCGGTGATCCCGTGTTGCAGCGCGATGCTGATCAGCACGCAGGCGTCGGCCAATGTTGCCGCCATATCGCCGCCCTTGCGTGTATCGGCGAACACCTCGCACAGCGCGCCTGTCTGCGGATCGAATCCCGGCGTGACGGTAAACGCGATGCCGTGCCATTCGACTGCCTGCGTGATGTTATGGCGGCGGGATGGGGGCGGGTGGCGCATCAGTTCAGCCCCTTCGATCTACCTTGGCGCTTAACCGGCCAAAACAGCCCGTTGCGCACGATGATGTTGTTGAGGCCATTGAGTGACATTCCAAGGTGCTTGGCCGCGACGGTTTGCGTGATCCGCATCGCCGCCTGGTCAGAAATCGCGGTGGCAATCTCGCGGCGATGACGGGCGCGCATCTGGGGAATTGTCTCGGTCATGCCGCGCCCCAATATGCCAGCGTGCTTTCCCCGTGTGAACGCAGCCCAGGAAGATCAAGCAATCGCCGCGCCGTGGGCAGTATCTGGGTTTCCAGAATGTGCCGCTCATCCATCGAAAGGCTATCCTTGGAGCCCCGTTTCGCGGATTGCTGATGACCTCGCCCGATCATGTTTCGCACATCTGCGGGCGTCGGGCGGTTGCGCGGCTGACTGCGAATGTAGCTTTGACAACCGGCCTCGATCTGATCCGCAGAAAACCCCGCAAGGCTCTTCACCCAATCAACCAGCGCGGCCTCAGTCACGTCCGATGGCGTGTCGGGCTGGAAATAGTGAGACAGCAGGGTTTGTATCCTCCCCGCTACCCATTTGATCGAAGCGGGCCGCGACTCTGTCTGCAATGTCCCGTCCATTTGGCTTGTTTCCTTTTTGCTGAGAATTAGTTGATTTGCTGTTTCGCATCCAGTTACGCCAAGTCGGCAGCCAATCCAGTTTTATGGCGTCCCGTCCCGATTTGCTGATCCAGTAATCCTTGAATTTCATCGCCTCGGTTCTTACGGCATCTTCCGGCCATCCTTCAGAGACAGCCCATTCACCCCAGTCTCTCGGAAGGTAAAAATCCTTTGAGAGCCTTTGCGAGCTTTTTGTACAAGCGTCAGCTTGTATTTTTCCTATCTCTTCTCTTATCTTCTCTTCTCTAGGGAGCGCATTTGCTTCACTTAACCCGTTGTTATCATTCAATGCTGACCTTGATACGCCGCTATAAACTCCACCTTTTTTCCCGTGTTTCCCTCGTGTTTCCCTCAGGTTTTCCTTGGTTTTCGCTTCGGATTTGGCTCGTTTGTTGGTCAGTTGGTCGCCGTCGCGCTCCAGTTTTCCGCGCTCAATCAGGGATGCTATGGCCTTGCGAACAGCCGCCGGACTCATGTCTGAAACCCACCCAGCGAACCAAGCGGGGTCGTCATTAACGGAGCCGCCATGCTGATAAATCAGATCAATGATTATGGAATATACGGCATGTTCTTTTGACGACATTCCTTGAACGCCGCCGAGATATGCAGTTGGTTCGCGCTTATACCAGTCGGACCCGTGCTTCATTGCATAGGCCCATTCCATTCGCTTAGGGTTTTTGCGCTTTTGCTTCTGTTGCAGGTAAAGCAAGCAAGGGTAAGGTTGCCCCTATCGTTGGTTCCTCCCTTAGACCAAGGGTAAATATGGTCTATCTCGAATGGTACATGTCTAGCACCGCAATATGCACATTCCCCTTCTGCCCAAATATCGTCTTTGACAGACGTAGGGATTGATGACCGTGACGCGTCTCGCCATCCAAGCAAGCAAATCTTCCCGTCCTCAATGGTAAGTTTTCCGGCCTCGATCAGCGCATTCACCAGCGACCTGGCCTTGCGTGTTGATGTCCTGAAAAGTCCCGCGATTACCCTGTCGTTGTCTGGAACCGGGCCGGTGTGCTTGTGAATGGCGTTGACTATTCGCAGATATGCCGCCTCTTCTTCAAGGCTCATATCGGCTGTGCCAAAATCCCAATCGGCAGGGTCCATTTTGTAAAACGACACGTCAGATCACCCCGCGCGTTGAATTTCCCGCTCGCGCTTGTATGTCTGCATTTCCTCGATGTGCTTGATGTAGCCATCCGCCGCCGATTGCCATTGAGCGCATCTCGCGTCAATTTCATCGTCTGTCATCTGGTTGATAGGCACAAGAACGTGGTCGCCTCCACGGTGGACCGGATAGGCAATGCGCAACTGTTCAAAGCCTGCCAGCAGCGGCGTTTGACTGTCCGGTGCATCATACCTGCCGACAGCTTTCTTGACGATCTGGGCAACTGTTTCATGCGCGCAGATCGTGTAAAGGTCCGCGCCATCGCCTTCAATCTCGCCGAACTCAGTCATAGCCATTGCCGTAAAGAATTGCACATGCCCGATAGCCCCGCTTTCGGCTGTGTCGTTGACCAATTTGCGAACCATCTGGCGCACTTGTTCTAGGTTGTTCATTAGTTAAATCCTTGTTGCCGCTTTGTCTGTGACTGCATCAATTCTGGCGATTGCGGTTCGCAGTCTTGCCCGTTCGCTTTCATTCAATGTCGGCAGGATGTGGTCGTGGTCCTGCTTTGCCAATTCCTTGGCTGTGCGTTCAAACGCCCCGACATAGTGCATTGCGTCGTTAAACTCTTTCGGGTCGCGCCCTTTGAGGTCAACGATATTCTTCTTTGTTCCTTGCGCTGCAATCTGTGAAAGTGTTGGGGGGTTGTCGCTTTCAACTTGAACGTCAAAGTCTTGCTCTGGAATGTTTGCGATGCGTAACGCCGTTTTAGTTTGGCGTTCTGACATGCCAGCGTCACTGGCGACTTCTTTCTTACTTAGGGCCGCTGCCGGCCCTAAGTCTGTCCGCGCGCCCTGTGCAGATTCAATTTGCTTAAGCAATACCCCGGCTCGCCGGATCGCCCGCGCCCGAATACGATGAGCCATGCGTTCAAGTTCTTTATCCTCAGACTGTCTGGCATAGCTGGCAAGCGCAGCGGCCTTATCGGCCCAGTCTTTGCACTCATCCACGGCGCTGCACTCAGATAAAGCGACGCGCGCGGCCTGATACGTTTCCGGCAGCGATGCGCGCGAAACTGAAATCTTAGATGGAAGGTTCATTCATCGGCCTCTATTGGGGCCAAGCCTTGCGCATGTTGGCGCGTCATGGTATTGAGGCTCAGCAGTCTTGACACCTGCACCCTACCCCCGGTAGGGAATAAATGCAAGGCCCTCGGTGAAAGCTGGGGGTCTTGGCACTTCATAGGATGACCCCCACCCTTTCCCGTGTTGCCGCTACATAGTCCATATCCAGGCCATAGGCTGCCACCCATGCTTTCCGGTGCTTGTGAACAGACAGAAACCCGTCCTCACCCGTCCTGTGATGCGCGCGGCAGACCGGGATTGCGTCGTCGTCTGGCGTCTTTCGATTGCCCCCGCGTGCGCAAATGACGTGATGCGCCTCGGTTGGCGTTGTCTGCACCAGCCCGAACCTTTCGCAGATGCAGCAGGGTTGTTGCCGCACAATCGCTAGGTAGGCAAGGTTAGGCGTCTTGGTGGTTTTCACGTATATCGGGCGATGGGTAAGGTTCACGCCGTCACCTTCCGCAGATCGTCAGCCGTCACCCCGATATTGGCAGCTATCCAGTCCATGATTGCCGTCTTGGACGCTTGGAACCGTTCCCCGCCCATAGCGCGCACGGATTGGCTCTCTGGCGTCCAGACGGTCAATACAGTCCCGCGCACCTGTGCCAGCGCGTAGCCATGCGCCCGCGTCTCTGCGGCGATCATGTGGGCCTTAATGCGCAGCGCCGTGGCATTGGCCCCGCAGTCGATCACAGCGGTCTGGTTGTAGCCTGTGGCGATCAGGGCGTGCTTGCGCAGCGTCTCTGGCGTCTCAGCATAGGGATGGTTCTGTTCGCTCTCGGGCAAGCTGTGCCATGCGTCATGCAGCCATGCGAATTGATGCCGGTGACTGTTGCCGCTGCGCCCGCGCTCGACATCGACAAACACGGTTTCGCCTTCCTGCCAGTCGGGCAGGTTGTTTGCGATGATACGCAGAACGCCGGGGGATATGACGCGGGCGCGGTAATCCATCAATTCGGACCATCCGGCAGAGGCATCCAGTGGGTTACTTGATCGGGGTGAATATCCCCCCCATGTGTATAGCGCCAAATTTTTCGCTTCGACTGCCAATAATAATTTGTGAATCGGCCCCTGTAACCCCCTTCCAAGACAACGAAAATATCGACAGTCGTCCCATCCTTCGGCGCGGTTTCAATTGGTTGCCACTCCATCAGTTGGGGTCCGAGAATATGGCGTCCAGCACCAGCCTGCGCACGTCGCACAGCGGCCTATTCGCGTCCTTGGCTACCCCTTCAAGGATAGCCATGTGGTCAGCGCCCTGCGGCTTGCGCATGGCGCGTTTCTCGCGGGCGAGATAGGCGGCGATGATTTCCGGGTCAGTCATCAGAACGGAATATCGTCGTCAATGTCGCCTTGGCGGCTTGGCTGCATGTTGTATCCGCCGTAGGATTCATCCTTCCCGCGCGCGGCACCGCCAGAAGCAGAACCTTCCGGCCAGTCGATCACATCAAGGCGCGACGAGAACCCGGACAAAACGACTTCGGTTGACCACTTGTCATTGCCGGTCTGGTCCTGCCATTTGCGGGTGCGCTGTGCCCCCTCGATATAAACGCGGGAACCTTTGGTCAGGAACCGCTCGGCCACGCCAGCAAGAGCGCCCCACACCACAACATTGTGCCATTCGGTGCGCTCTTTCTTTTCGCCGGTCGCTTTGTCTTTCCACTGTTCACCTGTGGCGATAGAAAAGTTTGCGACCTTTTCGCCGGATTGCGTGGTCCGCATTTCCGGGTCTTTGCCAAGACGGCCAAGAAGTGTGACGCGGTTAAGATCGGCCATTATGCCGCCTCCTGCAAATAGATGGATTTGAGTTTAGAAACCGTGCCCTCGACTTCGGCCAAGAAAAGATTGATTGCGTTTTCGATGAGGGTCACATCATCCCGCACCGCGTCGATCCGCTTGACGAACAACTGCATTTCAGCAGGCATTCGCGGGTCAAAGCTGACGAAATCGCACCACTTCCGGCCAGAGCAGGCCATCTGAAACTGCATCTGTTTCAGGTATTTCCCGTCGATATTGCCGCTCAGTAGCGTTTCAATATGGGTCGTGGTGTTGGGGCATTTGATTTCAACCATACCGTCATCACCGACAAGCCCATCGGGGCTGCACCCGGAATCCGGGATATGCGGATGGTCGATGAAACCAACCTCGATCACTGTGGCGTCGGTCATGAACTCATAGGCGGCGCGCGCCTGCGGTTCCTTCTCTGTGCCCCATTGCATCGCTGCATTGGAAAACCCTTGCGGATGGTCGCCAGTCAGGCGTTCCGCGATCAACTCGGCTGCATAGTTTTTCCGAGCCGCGCCAGGTCCGCTCTTGGTTTCCGCCATCAGGTCGGCGATCCGGCTTGCCGTCACCTTGCCCAGCCGGTGCGCGAACCATTCCGGGCTGCGCTGCTCCATCGTGTGAATGGTCATTGCGCACCGCCCTTCTGGGCAATCTTTTTGCGCAGCATCGCAGTTGCAGCGCCAAAGTTGACGGCGGGCAGATCAAACAGATTGTCCACGCCGTAGAGCGCCACCAGCTTGCTCTCATCGCCGCCAGACTTTTCAATCAGATCGCGGATTTCACGAAACTGCGCCTCGCTGATCGTGCTGCCTGCGCCGGATGCCTTGCCGTCATCGTCGCTATCCTCGCCCAGAGATAAGCCAAGCAAGGCCTGCGCCGTGTATCGCTGCCCATACGTCTGGGTTGATCCAAAGGCCTGCACAGCGTTCTTGCTGCCGCTGCTATCGGTCGGCAGGCTCAGAGACGTTGAACGCGAATGCCCGTCCTTGTGGCTCAGGACTGCCGATACCTTCACCGATTTCTCGGTCGTCTGCACATCAAACGACAAGACAAGCCAATGCGCTGCCAGCACCGGGCGCGTGCAACTGATGATGTCCTTGAGTAAGGCATACTTGGTCTTATTGTTGCCGGTCCCGTTGAGTGGGATTGCCGGGAACAGGCTGGACGCCGAAGCAAACGCAGCCGCGAAAGCGCGCTCCGCTGCCTGCCGGTCCATCTTGTCTTTCATTTCGAGCATCCGTTCCAGCCGGTCCAGCGGAACAGTCGGGTCCATCGCAATGCGCTCGATCATCGCCACCATCGGCGCATCCGAAGCCGCAACAATCGGCCCCTCATATTCGTCGTATCTTTTCACCGCGTTTGTCATCTGCTATTATCCTTCGTGTGTTGATCTGGGCGGCGCGCAAGATGTGGTGTCGGCGGGCCGTCCAGAGGTTAAACCCCGGTTGGGGCAATGCTCACTTCGACAGCCCCGCCCTTGAGCGGTTCGCCTTTGGTGATGGTGATTGTCCAAGTGCTGTCATCGACGCCGGTCGCGGATGCCAAGCCGTCGAGTCCCGACTTCATCGCAGCCAGCATGTTATCAAGGTCGCGCGCGCGGCTATCAGGCGGCAAGAACCGCAGCGACACAGCCATCCCGGCCCATTGCAGTTGACGCGCTCCAGCGCCTTGAGCGAGGATGGTGCAGTCGCGCCGATATGCTGCCGTTGCCTTGGCTTTCTTGGCCCAATGCGCGCGGCTATTCGGCGAAAGGATCGGCGACGGCCACGGCAGCGTGATAATCATTCGGCCACCTCAGAATAAGCGGCCTTGCGCAGCGCCAGATTGGTGCTCAGGTATTGCGCCATCAGCTTGGGATTGCGGTTGCACTTGATCGGCGCGCGGCGCTGCAACGTGGCCAAATACGCGGCTTCCGTAGTGCGCGGCCCATTGGGCTTCGACTGCGGCGAGGTGTTCAGTGCAAGCCCAGACGCCGCCATGCTTGGTGCGCTGTGAGCAGGGCCCCGGTTCGCCAAAGCCGCGACAACCCGGCGCAAAACAGACGCGACATGGCCCCACATCATGCCCTCCACCCGCGATACATATCGTCCAGCTTGCCCAACGACTTCAAACGGGCAGCCTCTTGCCGCACATATGCCGGGTTGATTTTGATCCTCGCCGCAATGTCGTCATAGCCAAGGCCAGAGCGCATCAACGCGTGGACAAACTTCAAGGTTTTGGGGTTAAGCCGCATATCACCACGCCGCTCAAAAAGCCCCGACAGCGGCAGGGAGGGTGCCACCGCCGGAGATGCGCAAAGGATCACGGCGAGGGTGCGGGTCATTTGGTCAACCATGATGACGCAGACACCACGCCGCCGGTCGCCGCCTCAATGGCCATGGCCACCGCCGGGCTTGGCTTGCGCCTGTCCTTGCGCAGATCGCAGATGAATGGGCCAGACACGCCGACCGCGCGGGCGATGTAGATAGCCGGGGTTTTCGTGTCGATGATGTATCGGTTAAGTGCATTTTCCATGCGGCGACATTAGCAAATATATTTGTGGGGTCAAGTTAATTTAACTGTTGCAATGGGTGCGCTTGTTAGCTAACCTGGACCCATAGCAGCACACAGGAAAGCCGACATGACCCGTGACGAAATTGTAGCCGCGCTGAAGGAATTTGGGATGTCGCCGCAGAAGGCGATGCAGATCGCGATGGATGTTGAGCGCGGCGACGACTTTGCTACGCGCTGGCTGGCATCCGCACTTTCCGCTATGACAAAGCGCCGCGCCTAACACCCCACATTGGAGATCCGACATGACCACCACCGACATAATCCTCCGCATCAACGAAGCGATCCGGTATGGCGACCATCTCGACCTCGGGTTGCTCGCCAACACCATCGGCGACCTGCTGATCGAGGAAACCCTGCGTGAGGCTTGGCTGGCGCTGATCGATACCGCCAGCGAGAGCATCGACGGCGCATTCTGCTAAGTTTCCCAGCCAAGCCCCCACCCCGTCCGCATAGGAGACTGCCATGAACATCGACCAAATCAGCGCCCGCCTTTACGCCATCGGCGCGGCCATATTGGAGAAGACCGGCGGCAAGCCGTGGCACGGCCCGGAATTGAGGATCAAGGACAACGCCTGCCACATTCTTCTCTACGGCGGGGAAATGCCCGACAACGCCCTTGGCTATGCCAAAGGCGCGACCCCCGAGGCCGCGCTTGACGATGCCGATGCGATCATCGCCGCGCTTCCCAGCATCGAAACCGCCAATCTGCATTCCCACATGGCGCGGGTTGCCGACTGCATCGACAAGGCAACTGCAGACGCCATCCCCGATGAATACGTCACGCCCCTTCGCACGACATTGCAGGCGATGACCGAGAACCTGCTGACCGGGCCGGTGGCAGCATGACCCCTGACCCCAAAGCCGCCCGCGAAGTCAACGACGCCGCCTATGCGCTTGTCCGGCTGGCCCGGCGCGCAGGCAGCCCAGACGCGCTCATCGAACATGCGCTGAACGCCGCCCGGATATCGGATGCCGTTGTTGATGCCCTGAGCAAAGAGGCCGGTGAGAGGTTTCGCGCGGCACACCTGAAAAAGAAGGAGCAAGTAGCATGACCGCCCACCCCTATATTCACGAGGACACGCTGACCGGCCCCGGCGGCGAAATTGGAATCGTTCTCGAAATAAACTTCACCGTCTACCCCGGCTATGCTGGCGACAGGATCGACCCGCCCGAGGGACCGTCTGTCGATATCCATGACTGGACGCTGACCGGTCCGGATGGTCCGCTCGACTGCCCCAACTGGCTCGCGGCCATCTACACCCCCGACGACGACGCGCTCCTGCAAATCGCCGGGGATGATCTGCGAGCGGAAGCCGAGGACCGGGCCGACGCGCGGCTGGATATGCAGAGAGAGGACGCAGCATGACCAAACTTTCCGAACTTATCGCCAGGTGGAATACCGACGAGGGCAAGCCCTACAAGGGCAACCTGATCGACTGGGACGCCTATAATGGAGACAATCACGACATCGGCTGCATGTGCGCGCAGGGACAGGTGATGCACCTTGTCGGCGGATGGACGCCAGAACGGTTGAAAGATACTGGCCATGTCCAAGCTGATGCCGAAACTGCAAAGCTGATCAATATCAGCCGCGCCCACGCGGCTCTATTGCGCACCATCAACGACAAATCGGATGGCGCTCCCGCAATCGTTCTGGAAAACCCAGGCGCAGTCATCGGCGACCAGTGGTCCAAGCTGCTTGATTTCTGGTGGCATTTGGACAGCCTGACGGCGGATCAGTGGGACGCCGCATGGGCCGCCGCATGGGCCGCCACAGGGTCCGCCGCACGGGCCGCCGCAGGGGACGCCGCACGGGCCGCCGCACGGAACGCCGCAGGGTCCGCCGCACGGGACGCCTCAGGGGGCGCCGCATGGGACGCCGCATGGGCCGCCGCAGGGGCCCCCGCAAGGTCCGCTGCATGGGCCGCCGCATGGGCCGCCGCAGGGTCCGCCGCATGGGCGTCTAGCGAAATCCAAGGCGCGGCAATCCTGCGCGACAAGGGCAAGCCGTTCTTCTTTCTTAGATTGTTTGGGTTGCACAGCCCGGACGACATCCCGGCCCGGCCTGCAAATTATGGGGTGACAGAATGACCGCCCCCAACATCATCAGTTTCAGGCCCGCCCCATCGGCAGGCCGCGCGGGGTTCACGGGTTCGCCCCGCCCCCGCGCAGAAATCTACTCGCCGTGGGGGATGGTGCCGGAGCACGCCCCCGCCGCAGTCGATGCCGCCGCGCGGCTGGATATGCAGAGAGAGGACGCAGCATGACCAAACTTTCCGAATATATCGCCAGGTGGACGCCAGAACGGTTGAAAGATACTGGCCAAGTCCAAGCTGATGCCGAAACTGCAAAGCTGCTCAATATCAGCCGCGCCCACGCGGCTCTATTGCGCACCATCAACGACAAATCGGATGGCGCTCCCGCAATCGTTCTGGAAAACCCAGGCGCAGTCATCGGCGACCAGTGGTCCAAGCTGCTTGATTT
>Ga0209284_10006254_pt1 | contig 11622 bp, 10 predicted proteins | sample FRY03_FD_187211 | JGI IMG/M metagenome (GOLD analysis project Ga0209284, IMG submission 187211) | Freshwater microbial communities from Lake Fryxell liftoff mats and glacier meltwater in Antarctica - FRY-03 (SPAdes) (version 2) | ecosystem: Environmental > Aquatic > Freshwater > Ice > Glacier... | reverse complement strand
AGTGTGCAGTTCCGCTTGCCCAGCGATAATTCTCTGCACGTCTTACCATGCCTGCACGAACAGGGTTACGTTCCACATACTGGACCGCCGCCCACGGGTAAGTATTATCCAGAGGTGAGGAGAGAAAGCGCCCTTGCCAAAGGTGCCCTTTATTTCGAATTCAATTCCTGAGGAATTTTTATGTTCAAGAAATTGCTGGCGTTTGTCGCCACCATGTACATAGCCCTATCGTTTGCCGCTGTTGATGTCAACAAAGCCAGCGCCGCCGAACTCGACAGCATCAAGGGTATCGGCCCCGCCACCTCGACCAAAATTATGGCCGAGCGCAAAAAAGGCAACTTCAAAGACTGGAACGACTTCATCACCCGCGTCAGCGGCGTTGGCGAGAAAAATGCCGCCGCCTTCTCAGCCGGTGGTTTGACTGTCGGTGGCGCCGCTTTTGCAGGTGCTGCTGCTGCCCCAGCCAAGAAAGACGACAAAGCCGCAATGGCCAAGCCCGCTGCCAGCGCAGCAAGCACCGCCAAGAAGTAAATCTCTACGCCGACCCAAACCCGCCACCACCCGGCGTATGAATTTCAAAAATATCACCGCTCTGCATGTCAGCTTGCCCGATGTGGCCCAGCACTTCAATCCGCCCATCGCAACGCACCACGATGTTTTGGCCCACCTGCCCGGCCTGCCCGCCCGCCAAGCCAAATGCGCCATGGACCCGACCGTTCGACAGTATGCTGGCTGTCATGGGTTCTAAAAACCGCACGCGCCGCACACCGCCGTTGCCGCCATGCCAGCGGCCCGCACCACCCGAGCCTTCGCGGATCTCATAGCTCTCCAGTCGCACCGGAAAGCGAAACTCCAGCACCTCAGGATCCGTCAGGCGCGAGTTGGTCATGTGGGCCTGCACGACGGATGTACCGTTAAAACCCTTGACGATTTTTCCGTTCGAGTCAACCTCACCACCCGCGCCAGAGCCACCCGAAATCGTTTCGTAGTACTGATACTTGGCGTTGCCAAAGGTGAAGTTGTTCATCGTGCATTGCCCTGCGGCCATCACACCGAGTGCGCCGTACAGCGCGTTGGTGATGCAGGTTGAGGTTTCAACATTGCCCGCCACCACCGATGCCGGTGAGTTGGGGTTCAACATCGAGCCAGCCGGAATGATGACCTTGAGCGGTTTCAGGCAACCCGCGTTGAGCGGAATGTCGTCATCAACCAGCGTGCGAAAGACATACAGCACGGCGGCCATGCAGACCGCAGTAGGCGCATTGAAGTTATTCGTTTGCTGATCGGAGGTGCCGGTAAAGTCGATTTCGGCGCTGCGCTTGTCCGTGTCAACGCGGATCGCGACCTGAATCTGCGCGCCGTTGTCCAGCGGCAGCGTGAATGAATTAATTGGGGTCAGAGCCCAATGATTCTGCGCTTTCATCTCTGTCTGGCGTTGTGTCTCCAATAATTGGTGTCTGACCCCAATTAATTCAATCACCCGACGCACCGACTCTTCGGCGTTGTCCTGCACATGGCGCATGTAGGCCAGAACCACATCAAGGCTGAACTGCTCGGCCATTTTGCGCAACTCCTGCACGCCTTTTTCATTGGCGGCGATTTGCGCTTTCAGGTCGGCCATGTTTTGCTGTGGGTTGCGCGAAGGGTATTCACCACTTTTGAGCAGCGCAATCATCTCAGCCTCACGCAACACGCCACGCTCGACCAGTAGGAAGTTGTTGATCTGCACACCCTCTTCCTCAATCAGCGTCGAAAACGGTGGCATCGAGCCTGGCGTGGTACCGCCGACGTCGGCGTGATGACCACGCGAACCAACGTAAAACGTTGGTTCGCCCTGAGATGCCGCGCCCAGATACACCGGCGTGATCACCGTGATGTCTGGCAAGTGCGTGCCGCCGTGGTAAGGGTCATTCAGCACATACACATCGCCAGGCTGCATCTTGCCAGCGTTTTCTCTGATGACAGTTTTAATGCTCTCACCCATCGAGCCAAGATGCACCGGCATGTGCGGCGCGTTGGCGATCAGGTTGCCTTCGGTATCAAACAGCGCACAGCTAAAGTCAAGTCGCTCCTTGATGTTGACCGAGTAGGCGGTGTTCTGCAATTGCAGACCCATCTGCTCGGCGATGTTCATGAAAAGGTTGTTGAACACTTCCAGCAGCACCGGGTCCGCCGTCGTGCCTGCTGCATAGGTGATGATGCGTTCGGCCCGCCGTTCCAGCAACAGATGGTCCAGAGCCGTCAGCTCGGCAACCCATCCCGGCTCGACCACCGTGGTGGCATTTTTCTCGGCAATGATGGCCGGGCCAGTAATGATGTCGCCGGGTTGCAGGTCTTCGCGCACCACCAACGCTGCGTCAATCCACTGGCCGCCCGAGTACATGCGGACGGTTTCGCGGCGCGGAACTTCGCGCGCCTCGTGCATAGCATGGCGCGGCGCGGCCGGGACATCACCCGCAATCACGGCCTCTACCGACACCGCCTCAACGACCAGGCCTTTACCTTGCATTAAAAATGCAAAGCGCTGGCGGTAAGCAGCTTCAAAGCCTGATTCGATCTGCTCAAGCGTGCCAAACGGAACGACCAAAGCCGCGTCGCTACCCTCGTAACGCACATGCACCCGGTAGTGCGTGGTGATGGCCCCGCTACTGACCTGCTGACGCTGCAGTTCGGCCTCAGCCGCAGTAGCCAGGCGGTTCAGGCTTTCGGCAATAGTGGGCAATGCAGACTGCGAGAGCTTGAGTTCAATCGCCTGCTCACGAATCACGTTCTGGTCTGCCAGCCCCATACCGTAAGCACTCAGCACACCCGCCAGGGGGTGTACAAAAACTTTGCTCATGCCCAGCGCATCGGCCACCAGGCAGGCGTGCTGCCCACCAGCACCGCCAAAGCACTGCAGCGTGTAGCGCGTCACGTCGTAGCCACGCGCGACTGATATTTTTTTGATAGCGTTGGCCATCTGCTGCACCGCGATGTGAATAAAACCTTCGGCAACTTCTTCGGCGCTGCGGCCGGTCTGCACGGCCAGTTCTTTGAATTTGACTTGCACCGCATCAAAGCTCAGCGGCTCATCGGCCTGCGGCCCAAACACTTTGGGAAAGTAACGCGGTTGCACCTTGCCAACCATCACATTGGCATCTGTCAACGCCAGCGGGCCGCCGCGCCGGTAACTCGCCGGCCCCGGATTCGCCCCAGCACTTTGCGGCCCGACGCGGAAACGATCGCCGTCAAATTTGAGGATGGAGCCGCCGCCAGCCGCTACGGTATGAATGCTCATCATGGGCGCACGCATACGCACGCCAGCTACTTGCGTTTCAAACTCGCGTTCAAATTCGCCCGCATAGTGCGACACATCAGTAGACGTGCCGCCCATGTCAAAGCCAATCACCTTCTCAATGCCTGCCACTGCCGCCGTACGGGCCATGCCGACAATGCCGCCCGCAGGGCCGCTCAAGATAGCATCCTTGCCCTGAAACACATGCGCGTCAGTCAAACCGCCTGACGACTGCATGAAAAACAATTTCACGCCCGGCATTTCAGCGGCCACCTGCTCCACATAGCGGCGCAAGATGGGTGACAAATACGCATCCACCACTGTGGTGTCGCCGCGGCTGACAAACTTCATCATGGGACTGATTTCATGCGAGGTACTGACTTGCGTAAAACCGACTTCAAGCGCGATGCGTTTGGCTGCTTTTTCATGTTCACTGTAGCGGTAGCCGTGCATGAAAACAATCGCAACGCTGCGCAGCCGTTTTGCATATTGCCCAAGCAGCTCCTTTTTCAGGAGCGTTTCATCAAGCGCCTGCAACACCTCACCCTGCGCGCCAACCCGCTCCTGGGCTTCGACAACCGCGCTGTACAGCAGCTCGGGCAGCACAATCTGCCGATCAAAAAGGCGCGGCCTGTTTTGGTAGGCAATGCGCAACGCATCACGAAAGCCCCGCGTGGTCACCAGTAATGTCGGCTCGCCCTTGCGCTCAAGCAGCGCGTTGGTGGCCACCGTAGTGCCCATCTTCACGCAATCGACCACGTCGGCACGAATCGGCTCATCGGCCTTCAGCCCCAGCAAATAGCGAATACCGGCAACAGCTGCGTCGCGGTACTGCTCTGGATTTTCAGAAAGCAACTTGTGCGTGACGAGTGAGCCATCAGGCTTTTTGGCCACGATGTCGGTGAAGGTGCCGCCCCGGTCGATCCAGAATTGCCAGAGTTTTTTCATGTGAATTTTAGAATTTTTAAAGGGAAGCGGCTGCGCGCGCAGCCTGGCAAGAATACCCAAGACAACGGGACCTCGCCCGACATCACCACTGCGGTTAAAGTCATGCCTGCATTATCCCGCTAACAACCCCTACATCGCCATGCTGCCTATTATTGCCATCTGTATCGGCGCCTCCGTAGGCGCATTGTCCCGCTGGGGTCTGGCTTTGTGGCTGACGCCCGGCGGTGTGATCCCCTGGGGAACCCTGGCGCCCAACCTGAAGTGAGGTGACCGTGGCCAATCCCAAGCTGTCCCACATGCGGATCGAGCCCGTCGGCGAGCGCTGCCTGCTGATCCGCCTGGGGGATGGCGTTAGCCTGGAGACCAACCAACTGGTTCACGCAGTCACGGCGCTGCTGGAAGCCCATCCGCTGCCCGGCGTCGTCGAGGTGGTGCCGGCCTTTAACTCGGTCGCGGTGCACTTCGACCCCATGGCATACGCTGCGGGTCGTGGGCTACCCACCGCGCAACTGACCCGCCAGCTGGAGCAGGCGTTGAAGCGCGACCTGTCAGCCCTGTCCGGCGAAGGCCGGCTCGTGGAAGTGCCCGCATGCTACGGCGGCGAGTTCGGTCCCGACCTCGAGGAGGTCGCCGGGCATTGCGGACTGAGCGTGGAAGAAACCATTGCCCTGCACAGCGGCACGCCGCTGACGCTCTACGTTTTCTTTTTTGCGCCCGGTAATCCGTTCTCCGGCCCGCTGGACCCGCGTTTGAGCATCGGCCGGCGCAGCTCGCCGCGCACGCGGGTGGAGACCGGCTCCGTGGCCATCGCCAATGGTCTGTCGGCCATTTATGCGGCGACGTCGCCGGGGGGCTGGAACGTGATCGCCCGCACGCCGTGGCGCATGTTCGACGTTAACAACGACCCGCCCGCTCGGCTGCGCCTTGGGGACCGTTTGAAGTTCAAGCCGATCACGCGCGAAGAATATGACCAGTTGCTGGAGACACGCCCGTGATCTTCATGAACATCGAGCGCCCCGGCATGTACAGCATGTTCCAGGACCTGGGGCGTTGCGGCCACCAGGGCATCGGCGTGTCCGTGAACGGCCCCATGGATGAATGGTCACACCGCCTGGCCAATGCCCTAGTGGGCAACCCGAAGGACGCGGCCGTGCTCGAGTGCACCTTGAGCGGGCCGCGCGCGAGCTTCTCTGAAGACGTGGTGTTCGCTTTGTGCGGCGCGTCGATGAACGCGTCTGTCAACGGCCTGATGGTGCCGCAGAACTGCGCGGTCTACCTGCGGCGCGGCGCGCTGCTCGACGTTGGTGACCGCATCAGCGGTGCGCGCGTCTACTTGGCCGTGCGCGGCGGCGGGCTAGCGTCGCCGGCGGTGCTAGGCAGCAGGAGCACGAACTCGCGGGCAGGCTTTGGCGGCTTCAACGGACGGGCGCTGCGCAAGGACGACCGTGTGCCGTTTTTTGCGCCGGGCAAGGACGACTTCACGCTGCGCATCGAGAAATATGGGCTGCAAAGCGGACTGACCCTCGTCGCCGGGCCTCAACTGCCCAGCACGCCGCCGTACGCGCCGGGCGACCTGGTACGCTTCGTCGCAGGACCGCATTGGGCGGCGTTCACCGAAGCCGCGAGGTCCACTTTCACGTCGGAGCCCTACAAGGTCTCGCCGCAGTCGGACCGGATGGGATCGCGGCTGTCGGGCACGCTGCTTCGACTTACGAGGCCGCTTGAACTGATCTCCGAAGCGACCGTCTTCGGCACCGTGCAGGTGCCGCCAGACGGCTCACCGATCGTGCTAATGGCGGACCGCCAGAGCGCTGGGGGTTATCCAAAAATCGGCTACGTCCTCAGTGCGGACCTGCCCAAGGTGGCGCAACTGCTGCCCGGCGAATCGCTGCGCTTTCAGGAGGCGTCCCAGGTAGAGGCCGAAAGGTCGTGGCGCACTTTCAAGACCCGACTGAGTGAGGTCTGCGAAGCCGCCGCAGCATCATTAACCTAACGCCCCCACACATCAACATTGCACCCACAAAAGGAAAAATCCAAATGCCAACCATCGACATCAACTGCGACATGGGCGAGAGCTTCGGCCCCTGGGTGATGGGCCAGGATCTGGAACTGCTCAAGCACGTGACCTCAGCGAATATCGCCTGCGGCTTTCATGCCGGCGACCCGGACGTGATGTTGAAAACCGTGCGCGCCGCGATAGCCGCGGGCGTCGCGATCGGCGCGCATCCCGGCTTGCCCGACCTGCAGGGCTTTGGCCGCCGCGCGATGGCCATGACTCCGAGCGAAGTCTATGCGCTGATGATCTACCAGGTCGGCGCGCTGGACGCCTTCGCCCGCTCCCAGGGGGCTAGACTGCACCACGTGAAGGCCCACGGCGCGCTCTACAACATGACGGCGCGCGATCCCGCGCTGGCCAAGGCGGTGGCGCAGGCCGTGTACGACCTCAACCCGAAGTGGCCCGTGTACGTAGCGAACGAGCCGATGGCAGCAGCCGTTCGCGAACTCGGCATGCGCGCCATCCGGGAGGTCTACGCGGATCGCTCCTACCAGGACGACGCCACCCTCACGCCGCGCTCGCAGCCGCACGCCATGATCGAGGACGTCGACCAGTCCATCGCCCAGGTCGAGCTGATGGTCCAGCACGGGCTGGTTCGGTCGCTGTCCGGCAAGGAGGTGCCGATCGTCGCCGAGACCTTGTGCATTCATGGCGACCAGCCCGGCGCGGTGAAGTTCGCTGCGCAGATTCGTGCCGCGCTCGAAGCGCAGGGCATCACCGTGCAGACGCCGAAAGTGAATGGTATTTAGGGAAAATACCTATCAGCTTTGCAGCTTTGTCGCCTATAGTTGAATCACTTTTTCACACCACCCTTGGAGTTCGATATGAAGCTTCGTCTTTTGTCTCTCGTCGCCTCTTCGCTGCTTCTCGCAGCTGGCAGCACCGCATTCGCCCAGACCAAATGGGATCTTCCCGCCGCCTATTCGGCCACCAACTTTCACAGTGAAAACCTGGTTCAGTTCGCCAACGACGTCGACAAGGCCAGTGGCGGCAAGCTGAAAATCACGGTGCATGCCAACGCCTCGCTGTTCAAGGCCCCCGAGATCAAGCGCGCCGTGCAGGGCGGCCAGGCCCAGGCCGGCGAAATTTTGCTGGTGAATTTCCAGAACGAATGGCAGATCTTCGGCACCGACGGCCTGCCCTTCTTGGCCGACAGCTATGACTCGGCCATGAAGCTCTACCAAGCGCAAAAACCGGTGCTCGAAAAGAAACTCGGCGAACAGGGCATGGCTTTGCTCTACGCAGTGGCCTGGCCACCCCAGGGCATTTACGCCAAAAAACCCATCAACTCGGCGGCCGACCTCAAGGGTTTGAAATGGCGCGCCTACAGCCCGGCCACGGCCCGTATTGCCGAGCTGGTGGGTGCTCAGCCCGTGACGGTGCAGGCCGCCGAGCTCTCCCAGGCTCTGGCCACGGGTGTGGTCGAATCCACCATGACCTCCGGCTCCACCGGTGTGGACAGCAAACTGTTCGAGCATTTCAAGTTCTTCTTCGACACCCAGGCTTGGGTACCGAAAAACGCCGTCATTGTGAACAAGGCCGCTTTTGACGCTCTAGACGCAGCAACCAAACAGGCCGTCCTGAAGGCGGCGGCAGACGCCGAAGTGCGCGGCTGGGCGGCGTCCAAACGTGTCAACACAGCGTCGCTAGACACCCTCAAGGCCAATGGCATGAGCATCGTCACACCGTCCGCAGCGCTGAAGGCTGACATGAAAAAAATCGGCGGCGTGATGCTCAAGGAATGGCTCGACAAAGCCGGCCCCGAAGGGCAGGCACTGGTCGACGTCTACCGCAAGTAAACCGCACTGACATGCGCAAGCTGCTAGACGGCATTTACGACAGCGCCGCCTCCCTGGCGGCGCTTTTCATGGTGGGTCTGCTGGTCATGGTGCTGCTGTCCATCGTCAGCCGGCAACTGCACTTCCATGTGCCGGGCACGGATGCCTACGCGGGTTATCTCATGGCCGGCAGCGGTTTTCTGGCCTTGGCCCATACGCTCAAGCGCGGCGAGCACATCCGCGTGACCCTGCTGATCAACGCCCTCACCGGCCGCTGGAAAAAAGCGCTGGAACTCTGGGCCCTGGCCCTGGCCACGCTGCTGGCGCTGCTGTTTGCCGCCTACAGTTGCAAGCTGGCCTGGCAGTCGCATGGTTTCAACGACATTTCCACCGGCAGTGACGCTACGCCGCTGTGGATTCCGCAACTGGCTATGGCTTTTGGCACGGTCATCCTGGTGATTGCCTTCATCGACGAACTGGTGCTTGAAATCAGGGGCCGCCGTGTCGCACTGGTGAGCAGCGAAGCCCTGCGCAACGAATAGGATTTTCATGATCTTCATCCCCCGGCCTGATTCGACGACGCCATGAACGATCTGTCCATCATGGCACTGCTGGTGCTGTCCCTCTTTCTCATTCTGGGCACCGGCGTCTGGATTGGCCTGACGCTGTCGGGTGTGGCCTGGATCGGCATGCAGCTGTTCACCACGCGCCTGGCGGGTGACGCCATGGCGGTGACCATCTGGGGCTCGGCCTCAAGCTGGACACTCACCGCCCTGCCGCTGTTCATCTGGATGGGTGAAATTTTGTTTCGCACCCGTCTGTCGCAGGACATGTTCAAGGGCCTGGCGCCCTGGATGCAAAGCCTGCCAGGCCGCCTGCTGCACACCAACGTGGTGGGCTGCACCATTTTTGCGGCGGTGTCCGGTTCAAGCGCAGCGACCTGCGCCACCATCGGCAAGATGACGTTGCCCGAACTCAAGGGCCGCGGCTACCCCGAGCACATGATTGTCGGTACGCTGGCCGGCGCCAGTACGCTGGGCCTGTTGATTCCGCCGTCCATCATCATGATTGTGTATGGCGTCTCGGCCGAGGTCTCGATTGCCAAGCTGTTTATCGCCGGCGTGTTTCCGGGCCTGCTGCTGGCGCTGCTGTTTTCAGGCTACATCGTGGTCTGGGCGCTGCGCAACCCCGGCCAAATTCCTGCGGCCGACGAGAAAACGACGCTGCTACAAAAACTCGAAGCATCGCGCGCGCTGATTCCCGTGCTCGTGCTGATCATGGCGGTGCTCGGCTCGATTTATACCGGCATTGCCACGGCCACCGAAGCCGCCGCCGTCGGCGTCGTGGGCGCGCTGCTGATCTCGGCGCTGCAAGGCTCGATGAGCTGGAGCACTTTTCGCGACGCGCTGATGGGCGCCACACGGCTGTACTGCATGATCGCGCTGATCCTCGCGGGCGCTGCGTTTTTGACGCTCTCGATGGGCTACATCGGCCTGCCGCGGCATCTGGCCGAATGGATTGGAACGCTGGGCTTGAGCCAGGGCCAGCTGATCCTGGCGCTGACCTTCTTTTTCATTTTGCTGGGCTGCTTTCTGGATGGCATCTCCATGGTGGTGCTGACCATGGGCGTTCTTATGCCGACCATCCAGAAGGCCGGCATCGACCCGATCTGGTTCGGCATCTTCATCGTGATGGTGGTCGAAATGGCGCAGATCACGCCGCCCGTCGGCTTCAACCTGTTTGTGCTGCAAGGCATGACAGGCCGGGATCTGACCTGGATCGCCAAAGTTACACTGCCAATGTTTCTCCTGATGTGCATCGCCGTCACCCTTATCTATGCTTTTCCCGGCATAGCCACCTGGCTGCCGCAGCAAATGAGCCGCTAATGCATTATTCCGTTTCTACATCATTTCTAGATTAGACGCGAAGCCGCAGGCAGTGCTGTAGCACGGCAAGGCGAAGCAACGACATATAGGAATGATTTAGAAACGGAATTAGATACCGACTGTCACTCCGTTTTCGATCAGGGCATCGCGGATGGCGCGCGCAAAGGCTGGTGCCCCGGGTTGGTCGCCATGAATGCACAGGGTGTCAGCGCGTACGCGGATGGTTGTTCCGTCATTTGCGACGAGTGTGCCCTGCTGCACCATTTGCAAGACTTGTTTGATCGACACGTGTACATCTTCAATCATGGCGCCTGGTTTGTTGCGTGGGCTGAGCGTGCCATCTGGTGAGTAGGTCCGGTCGCCAAAGACTTCGCTTGCCACTTGCAGCCCAATGGACTTGGCAATATCGAGCATTTTGCTGCCAGCCAGTCCATAGAACACCAAAGCCGGGTTGACGTCGTAAGTTGCTTGCGCAAGCGCCCGTGCTAGGCCCTCATCCTTGACCGACATGTTGTAAAGCTGGCCGTGCGCTTTGACGTGGCGCAAATAGCTGCCTTGCGAGGTCGCGACGGCGGCAAGCGCGCCGATTTGCACGACCACCATGTCGTAGGCCTCTTGCTCGGTGATCGCCATATTGCGACGGCCAAACCCCTGTAGATCAGGCAGGCCTGGATGTGCCCCTAGGCGTACACCATTCTTGATTGCAGCAGCTACCGTTTTGCGCATCGTCGCGGGATCGCCGCCATGAAAACCACAGGCGATATTGGCTGACGAGACAAAGGGCAAAATCGCATCGTCATTACCCATTTTCCAGGCCCCAAAGCTCTCGCCCATATCGCAGTTGAAATCTATTTTGAGTGTCATGTTTGTTTCCGGTGATCAAGCAAGTGTGCGCGCACAGGCGCGAGTGTCAGTGCAAGTTTGGCAAAGGCATGGTAGCGGGATGCGTCAAGCGCTTGCGCGTAGTCGAGCGTGATCGCCTGAAAACCGAGGGAGTCACCCGGACCCATTTGTGCGAGCACAGGTAGATCAACATTCGTGACATAGGCTATTTTTCGATAGCCTCCTGTGGTTTGACGATCCGCCATCAAAATGATGGGCTGCCCGCCTACAGGAACTTGAATCGTACCAAACGTCGTGGCTTCTGAAATCATTTGCCTGGGTGTCGTGAGTGACAACTGCGGCCCTTTTAAGCGATAACCCATTCGCTCTGAGTCTGGCGTGATGCAAAATATATCCTGCACAAGCGCCTGGCGACTCGCCTGCGTAAAGTCTGGCCACTAGCTGCTTGGCACGATACGGATTATGTGGCGCAAAGTGGGGGCCTTCGGTCGGGTGATAGTGCAACGCAACCGAGGTGTAGGAGGGCACCACGTCAGTCACGCCGGTCAGGTTTTTTGCACGAATCAGCTCCGCGACAGACAGGCAGACCAGCCCAGTCTGTAGATCGATTTCGTGACCAAAATCAATGCTTAGGCAGCGATCCCCTTGCGCACGGATGGTATAGGCCGGCGCACGCTCTGGAGCACAGAGTGCAGAGCTGACACGGTGGGTCACTTGGCAAACAGGGATTCCATATTTTTGAAGGCTTTGAACTCCAGGGCATTGCCCGAAGGGTCCATAAAAAACATAGTCGCTTGTTCACCAACTTCACCTTTAAACCGGACGTAGGGTTCAATG
>Ga0209284_10006246_pt1 | contig 11635 bp, 9 predicted proteins | sample FRY03_FD_187211 | JGI IMG/M metagenome (GOLD analysis project Ga0209284, IMG submission 187211) | Freshwater microbial communities from Lake Fryxell liftoff mats and glacier meltwater in Antarctica - FRY-03 (SPAdes) (version 2) | ecosystem: Environmental > Aquatic > Freshwater > Ice > Glacier... | reverse complement strand
GCCGACCACTGTTTGCTGGCTTGTGCCCGCACTACCAAGGGCGAAGCCAACGCTGATGCCTTGGCCCTTGAGAGTGGGCGCGAAAATTAAGACTTCTTGTGCGATCCCGACCATCCCGTTTGGGGTAGTGACAAAGGTCGCGGTCGCGGCGTTTGCGGGTGCGATTGCCGCGGCACCAGCTCCCAGTCCCAGACCTAAAGTCAGGGTTGCCGCAAGCAAAGTTCGGGCTGTCCGTGAAATTCTCATGAAATGACCTCCTAGATTGGCTGCAAGGGTACCGCGCGGGGGCACTAAATTCGGCATTACCGACCTAGCAAACCGTGATCGTTACCATGAGGCCATGCGATTCACCGGTTTGCAGCCACCACACTTGGCCGCCGCTCACCCTCCCCGGAAAGAAAACCCTTGCTAACCGACCTCTATGCGCGTCGGGCGCTGATCTGGGCATTTGCCAACCGGGACTTCGCCACTCGCTACCGCTCAAGTGTTTTAGGTTGGGCCTGGTCCCTGCTGCAGCCGCTAGCCACCCTCCTCGTCTTTGCGGTCGTGTTCAGTGTGGTGTTCCGCATTACGCCCCCACCCCTTGGCGCCGACCCCGATCGCGGCAGTTACGCCGCGTTCTTATTCACCGGTCTCGTCACCTGGAACCTGTTCAACTCGATCGTGGTGCTGTCCATGAGTCAACTTAAATCAAATGGTGAGCTCCTGCGCAAAGTTCAGTTCCCCGGCTGGGCCCCAGTTTTTGGGGCATCAATTGTGCAACTTGTCCAAGTCGTGCTGGAACTCACCGTCTTGATCTTGATGTTGGCCTGGCAACGCAATTTTGGCTGGACCTGGATCTTGGCAATTCCAATCCTGATCGCCATGGCGCTATTCGCCCAAGGTATCGGTCTGATGCTCTCCATCCTCAACGCACGCTTCGGTGACGTTCAATACATTGTCACCGTTGTGCTGGGCGCGCTGTACTTCCTCACTCCGGTGATTTACCCGATGAGCATGGTGGAAGACACCGCATCCAATTTGGTGATCTTCATTCAAGCGAATCCGCTCGCGTGGTTTGTTGAAGCAATGCATGACGTCATGTATTCCCTGCAGGCCCCCGAATGGTGGGTGATCCCCGGACTACTGATCCTGGGCGCAGCAACATTTGTCGCCGGACTTGCGATCTTCAATCGTAATAGCGAAGATATTGGAGAACTCTTGTGACCGAAACTGCCGTCAATATCGAGCACGTCAGCAAACGATTCATTCGCCACGTGGATCGTCGCAATAGCCTGAAGGAACGCATTATTCGTGGTCGCTCCCGCACCTCCGAGGACTTCTGGGCGCTCAAAGACATCAACATTGAAATTCCTAAAGGCAGCGTCTACGGCCTGATCGGACACAACGGTTCGGGTAAGTCAACATTGCTCAAACTTATGTCTGGCATTTACCGTCCGACCGAAGGGAAAATCCACACCGACGGTCGCCTTGCCGCACTGATCGAACTAGGCGCGGGTTTTCACCCCGACATGACCGGCATGGAAAACATTCGACTTAATGGCTCAATCCTTGGACTTTCGCGTAAAGAAATCGACGACTCAACCCAAGCGATTATTGACTTCAGCGGACTCAGAGAATTTATTAATGACCCGGTCAAGCATTACTCCAGCGGAATGTATGTCCGACTTGGGTTCAGTGTTGCCGTCCACATGAAACCCGACATCCTGATAGTCGACGAAGTTTTAGCGGTCGGTGACGAAGAATTCCAGCGCCGCTGTGAAGACCACCTTTATTCACTTCGCCGGGCCGGTAAAACGATTGTGGTCGTGAGTCACGGGATGGGGCAGCTCGAGAGTTTGTGTGATGAAATCAGTTGGCTCGAACACGGTGAAGTGCAACAGAGTGGGCCGGCAACGAAAATAATTCGCTCTTACCTCGAACGGGTCAACAATCAAGAAGCCGTTCGTAATGCTGAAATTTCCTCCGAACGAACCGATGACCCGAACAGTATGCGTGCCGGTAGCGGCCAGATTCGAACCCAATCAATTGCGCTGCTCAATGCAAATAGTGATCCGTTGGATCACGCCGAAACCGGAACCACCACCCGTTTTGGTGTGAAACTTAACGCAAAAGAATCAATCCTGGGACCCAACGTCAGGTTAGGAATTCAACACGAAGGTGGCTCACTCGTCACCATGTTGAATAACCACCGACTTGGCACCGATCTTGGAGTTGTTGACGGTGACTTCACGGTGCTTGTCGACCTGTTGGATACACCGCTATTACCCGGTCGGTACCGAATCCACGTTGATATTTTCGACCACACTGGCGCGAAACTACTCGACAACTGGACCGACGCACTTGAATTCCCCGTCCGCAGCCAACGCGGTGAGATCGGTCAAGGATTCGTTGAACTCCCGGCGCAATTCACATTGGCGACGCAGCAGGAATGAATCCAATTAAATGAGTGAGGCAACCCTTTACCAAAAACTGCGCTGGCACGCCGGTCGGTGGAAGCGCTGGCTGAGACGAAAGGCCTATGAACACTCGGTGGGCAAGGCGTACCGCATCTGGTTGGCCACCACTGAAAAAGCAACCCCACAATCGGTGAACAACGCCAACACGATTGCGGTCATTGTTCCGGTTTACAACCCGCCATTAATTTTCCTTCAAGAGTGTCTCGACTCGGTGGTGAGCCAGAGCGCCCGCAACTGGCAACTCGTGGTCAGCGACGACGGTTCAACCACCCCGGAGATCACGGAGTACCTCGAAGCGTTCACAAAAACCCATGAACATGATCAACGGATTACGGTGATCCGTGGAGAAAACGGTGGAATCTCCGCAGCCCAAAATCGTGCATTGGAAAAAGTAACGACCGAGTATTTTGGTTGGCTCGACCACGACGACCGGCTTAACCCCACCTGCTTTGAAGTTTTCTCCGAGACGATTGATCACAATCCGGGCGCGCAGATTATTTATTCGGATGAAGACAAGATCGACACCAAGGGCAAACATTTCGAGTTGTATTGCAAACCTGATTTTTCACCCGAACTGCTCCTCACCCAGATGTACCTGTGTCACTTTACAATTTTTAAAACTGAACTCGTGCAAGCACAGTCTGGCTTTAGAAGTGAAATGGACGGCGCCCAAGATTTTGATTTAGCGTTGCGCCTGCTCCCCAATTTGACCAATGTCGTGCACGTGCCCCTCCCGCTGTATCACTGGCGTAGCTGGAGTGAGAGCACCGCGCAGAGCATTGACGCGAAACCTTGGGCCCAGCAGGCCGGAGCAAGAGCGCAGACGGCCTATGTCAACGCAAACTACGGCGGCGGCGACGTCCAACCCTCCCACGTCAAGGGCCTGAACCGGGTTCACCCGAACGTAATGAAGCCAACAAAAGTGTCTGTGATCATCCCAACAATTGGTACAAAGGATTCAAAGACCGGAATCCCCATGGTCAACAAAGCGATCCAAACCCTCAAAGAAGCTGAAACCAAGACAGAGTTTGAAATAATCGTGGTAACAACCGGTGTGCTACCAGCGATCCCCGGGGCTGACCATCAGGTTGTGTACGACACCCCCGATTTCAATTTCGCCCAGGCGATCAACCTTGGTCGAACCGCGGCGACCGGTGAATACCTGTTAATTCTCAACGACGACACAACCGTCGCCGAGCCCGAACCGATCACCCGACTACTTGAAGTCGGGCAGAACTCTGGAGTGGGAATTACCGGTGCGAAGCTCACCTACCCCGACGGGCGGTTGCAACACGTGGGAATGGTGATGCTGCCTAGCGGTCCAACCCACCCCTGGATAGCCAAGAGTGGCAATGAGTACGGCTACTTCGGCGCCACCCTCACCCCGCGCAACTACAGCGCGGTAACCGCAGCAGCGTTTTTGGTACGTACCGAACCTTTTGATCAACTCAGTGGCTTTGACACCGTGTTCGCGCGCGATTTTAACGACGTTGATTTTTGTTTGCGCATGCGCGAATTGGGTTACCGAGTTGCCTGGACACCGTATGCGCATTTCACCCACCACGAGGGGGCATCGATAGTTCGCAAAAAAGCGGACCCGATCGAGGCGCAACTCTTTGCTCAGCGTTGGAATGCGAAATACCAGGTCGATCCCTATTACTCTGTTGCATTGAAGACCGAGCTTGATCGAATGTATGAGGCGAAGTGATGAAAGAACTAAAAACCCGCGGCGGTCGCAAAGTCATTGCATTGGGACTGGAGTCGCTGCTCACCATGGACCGCCTGCAAAACATGCTGGACCGTTTTGACACCGACCCACGAATTGTCAGCGTCTCGATCTATCCCGGTTCACGTGATGCCCACTTCACGCGCGCAACCGGCCCGGCTGGACCCGCAACCTTAATCACAACTGAAATTGAACTCACCGGGGAAATCGCCGACTGGGCTGAGCAACTCAGTAATCGCGGTTTCTGGCATGACTGGTACGTGCTCCCCGACCGCGATGTGAAGACCGCGGAAACACAATTACCCATTCCTGATCTTGACCAACGCGAGCGCACCGATCCCAGTAGTTCCCAATTCCACGACGGCGACCAGCGAAACGAGCCTAAAACCCTCACCATCGCAATTGATGTCACTTGGCTTGGCCCGCACCAAACCGGCGCCCAAGTGCTCACCACCGCTGCCGTTGAGGCCCTTGCAGCGAATCCAAGAATTTCAAGCATCAGATTAACCGGACTCAAAGAACTCCCCGGCTACGCCGAACACCTCACTGAACTCACCGGCGTCAGCATTAAAGCCAACGAGGACAACGCAGAGCCGGCGGACATTATCTGGTACCCGAATCAAATTGACCAACGCGTTGATATTGGTAGCGCTCGGCAATTAGGTAGACGTATTGTCACCACTTATCTTGACTTAATCGCCTACGACATCCCCCGCTATCACGGCAGCACTGACGGTTGGGCGGCCTACCGCTCCCTGCAACGCCGTGTTGCCCTCAGCGTTGACGGCATCACCACCATCAGTGCCGATGTTGCCAAGCGCCTCTACCAAGAAGTACCGCTATTACAAACAAAGCGGATTAAACCAATCCCGCTCGGTCTTGATCACCTAGCAGCGCCAACCCAATCAGAGCAAGGACGCGTCCAACCAAAAGACATTCCCCAAGGGTTGGGTAATAAACCGTTCTTGCTGGTCCTGGGCAACGACTTCAGGCATAAAAACCGCGATATCGCAATCCAAGCCTGGCAACTCGTTCTGCAACAAGGGATTCAATGTGATCTCGTTCTTGCCGGATTGCACGTGAAAAGCAGCAGCTCAAAAGACCAAGAAGAAGTCTTGCTCAAGAGCCACGCTGACCTGCGCGGGAAAGTATTTGAACTCGGTCACGTCAGCGACGAAGTACGACAGTGGCTCCTTGCCAATGCAGCCGTTGGGGTATACCCCTCAAGCGCCGAAGGTTTCGGCTTCGTGCCCTATGAAGCAGCAGTCTTTGGCACCCCGTCAACATTTACGTCATTTGGTCCGCTCGCGGAATTAACCGGAGTAACCACCGGACCAAAGAGCTGGTCACCGCAGGAGTACGCCACCGACATTGCCCAGCTTCTCACCGATGGAAACTTTGCCAACGAAAGGGTTGGCACCCTGCAACAAGTAATCGCTAACCTCACCTGGGAAAAGTTCGCAACCGAACTCACCGACTTCTTTTTCTACATCAGTGCAAAGCCACCCGTGCTCACCAGTGCGATCGGTTCGGGAACCGGTGACACCGCAGCCCTTGCCTCAGTCCTGAACAGCAAAGTCTGGCGGGCAAGTGAAAAAGCACGTCGGGTGAAGAAAAAGTTCACCCGCAACTAGCTTGGTCCTTAACGAACCACCCAGCGAATTACCGTGACCCGAGGTTCGAGAAGTCGTTCGAAAGGCTTGTAGTCTTTATTCATAGAAGCAATGCTCGCGTTAATGTTTTCATCGATTTCAAGGTCCGTCCAATCCAACCGCCAACCTGCCGTCGCGGCCAGTTGCCGAACGAACGAACGTTGAGTTCTTCCGTTGCCCTCTCGAAAGGGGTGCAGGGCGTTTAACTCCCCAAGGAACTCGGCTAGTGCAGCGACAACGTCAGACTTATCAAGATTTCTCATGTTGCCATGCTGACTAATTAGTTCAAAGACTTTGGAAGATTCCGACTCGATGTATTCCGGGAGGCAGAACCAGGAATCAGATTTAGAAATAGAAACAGTCCGGATAAATCCGGCCCAGTCGAAAATATCTTGGAATAAATAAGCATGAATGGAGCACAGATGATCAAGGTTGAACCGACCTGGAAGTGGTGATCGCGTGAGTTGTGTGTCACGCAAGGCGCTTACTTCAAATTCCAATTTTTCGAATTCCGCCAAAGATGTTATGCCAAGCTTGTTCTTGAGCACCCCGGTCTGGGGGTCGAGATAGGGGTCACCCACGAGGGGAGGATGCGTGTGAGGCAATCACGTCTCGGATTGCCTCCTCAACATCAACAACCCCAGCGGCAACTGATTCAAGTACCCATTCAAACCCTTCGGGCAAAGTCACCCCTTCGAGTCGCGCGTTTGCCATCGCATAAGCAGCTGCTTCTTTTGGTTCGAGCAGTTGGGATCCGTAATACTCGACCATGAGTTGCGGCGTAATTTCACGGCGACTGCGAGCGGTGTCAGCTAGTCCGGCACGGGTCTGGGCCCAAGGCGTCTCCATGTGCGTCAATGTTGATAGTTCGTCACCTGACATTTTTCCATAAAGCCCAACAACTTCACGGACAATGGCGATTGCTGCGGGACTAAGTCGGGTTGCATCCCCGTCTGGCCATGTTGTGACTGACGACAAACTTCGATGCTTCTGGTAAAGGTATTCGATTACGGGTCCGTTTGCCCACGCCTCGATTGGGTTGTCAAAAAGTGGAACCCCACGCTTTGCCAAAGACCACGCCTGGGAGTAGTAGACCAATTTCTGCAATTTCATGGTTTGCATTGCCGAACTTTCAGAGAGAATGGCAGCGGTGACGTCATCCACATTGAACTGCAATTCTGATTCCATGATCGCTCCCTTCTCCTTTGAGAACTCTAAACTGCCACACTGACATTGGAAGTTTTATTCACTCGGCTTTGTCGGTTTTAATTAGTGCTTAAGTGTACCGCGAACCAGTGAGCGACCCCGCCAAATAGCGCTTAGAAAAACACTATTCTCCTTTGGAAGAACGCCCTAAACCGCGAAGACTTCCCTTGGCCTTTTCCCACCGATCCCCTTCAACCGTTGCTCCAAGAAGTGCGTTGACACTTACCCGGCGCAGGGTGCGAAATGCGTGTTTGGGGGACTGCCGAAACTCAGCGGGGGCTAGGCGCAGTCGATTACGCATCATGGTCGCCCGGCGCTCACCGCTGTGACCGGTTGCCAAGACGGTGCGGCCCAGAAGCTGAACCGAACGCGAATCACCTAATTGGTGCTCCATGCGAACCCCGGGGGCGAGTGCAATGCGATAGCCGGCTTCACGCAGTCGCAGGCAAGCGGCGGCATCAACCGCGTCAAGGCCAAGGGACTCATCAAATCCACCGACCCCGCCCAAAGCATCAACATTCCACAAAGTCCCTGAAGCAATGACCTCTTCGGTGACCGAGATCGTTCCTGAGGCGTCGGTGACCTCGGTTATCGGGTATTCCAACTGTCCGCTGGCATTGATCACAGTCCCCGCGGCAACGGCGCCCACCCGGACCGAGTCCTCCCACAAGGAACCAATCGACTCGGCGTAGGAGAAAATCTTGGCAACGTAATCTGTCGGGAACTCTGAGTCCTGATCACAGGTCAGTAGCCAGCGGCACCCAGAATCACGTGCTGCCTGCAAGCCTTTATTTAACCCGCGAGCAATTCCACCGTTGCGCTTATGTCGCAGGACCGAGACCCCGGAAACAAGCCCGGCGTCTCGCAATACCGGGTCGGCAGTGCAAGGAGATGCGTCGTCTGAGACCACGACGTCGATTCCTTGCGAACTCAAACCAGCGACAAGGTCAAGCAGATTGGAGCCGGGTGAATAGGTCGCAACGAGGGCTAAGACTGAAGGACCCACTGTCGCACTCATAAATTAAGACTACCCACTCACGAAATCATTACCCCTACAAACCACACATGAGAGGGGGAGCAGTAACCCTTGCGCGATAGGCTTACCCGGATATCGAAACACCCGGAGAACACCCGCTTGGAGGAAATTGTGACGCAGGCGAAACGTGCCTTTATTACCGGTGTTACCGGTCAAGACGGCTCCTACATGGCCGAGCAGTTGCTGGAAAAGGGTTATGAAGTCCACGGACTGGTGCGTCGCTCCTCAAGCTTTAACCGGGGCCGGATTGACCACCTGCACCATGACGACCACTTGCCAGGCAAGAACCTCTATTTGCATTACGGCGACGTGACGGATGCAGCCCGGATTCACCAATTAATTTCTGAGCTTCGCCCCCATGAGGTCTACAACTTGGCGGCCCAGTCCCACGTTCGGGTGTCATTTGACGAGCCCCTCTACACGGCCGAAGCAACGGGGATTTCAACACTGAATATGTTGGAAGCAATTCGCAGTGTTGATAAGTCGATTCGTTTTTATCAGGCGAGTACCAGCGAAATGTTTGGTGCGAGCCCGCCCCCACAAAATGAAGACACCCCGTTCTACCCTCGCAGTCCTTACGGCGTGGCAAAGGTTTACAGCTACTGGATCACGCGCAACTACCGCGAGGCCTACGACATGTTCGCGGTCAACGGTCAGTTGTTTAATCACGAATCACCACGGCGCGGTGAAACATTTGTGACCCGCAAGATCACCATGGCGGTTGCCAAGATCAAAAAGGGATTACAAAAAGAATTATGGATGGGCAACCTAGATTCAGTCCGCGACTGGGGTTACGCCCCCGAATACTCCGACGGAATGTGGCGCATGCTGCAGGCTGACGAGCCCGACGACTTCGTGCTGGCAACCGGTACGGCTTACACGATCAAAGAATTCCTGACCTTGGCATTTGAACGTGCAGACCTTGATTGGCAGGAATACGTCAAGTTTGACCCCAAGTTCCTGCGGCCAACCGAAGTGGACGAACTCATCGGTGATGCTGGTAAAGCAAAAGCGAAGTTGGGTTGGGAAGCAAAAGTGCACCCACCAGAGTTGGCAAAGATCATGGTTGATGCGGACATTGCTCGACTTGATGGGGCTCCCGAGGGGCAGTTCTAAGTACAAAGATGCAGCACAATTCCAAGAGAGCTTTGATCACCGGCGTGGCCGGCCAAGATGGAACCATCCTGGCTCAAGCGTTAATCAGGGACGGTTACAGCGTCACCGGTCTAATTAAACCGGGAACCGGCGCCGACACGTTGCTGCGATACGCACCGGAAGTGACAATCCTTGAGGTTGAACTCAGCGATCAAGACCATATGGAAAAAACAGTCGTTGACACCAATCCACATGAGATCTATAACTTTGGAGGCATTAGTTCCATTGTCGAATCGGTGAACAATCCCGAGCTCACCCACGAGGTCAACGTAGGTTCCGTGCAAGCAATTTTGCGCGGAATGACAACACTGCAAGGGAAATCCAACACACCCAAACTAGTTGCGGCGGCCAGTGGAACAATCTTTGAGGGCGTAGACAAAGCACCGCAAACCGAAGAGACACAGCCGGCCCCGAAATCCCCGTACGCGCAATCCAAGGCAGAAGTAATCACCATGCTCAAGGACGCTAGGGAATCTCAAGGACTCTTCACCACCGCCGCGATTCTTTACAACCACGAGTCACCATTGCGCGGTGAGGGTTTTGTCACCCGCAAAATTTCCATGGCGGTTGCGAAGATCTCAGCGGGACGGCAAGACGTTTTAGAACTCGGTGACATTGAAGTCGCCCGCGATTGGGGTTGGGCCCCGGACTACGTCCGCTGCATGCGCCTCATGTTGGGTTCGCAAACTCCCAGTAATTTCATCTTGGCAACGGGTATCTCCCACCGGCTTTCATTCTTTGTGCAGCGAGCATTTATGGCAGTGGGAATCACGAACTGGCAGGAACGCGTTGTCAGCACGAGTGACAACCTGCGCAACGTGGACACGAACCTGCTCGTTGGGGACAGCCGCAAGGCCTACATTGAACTGGGTTGGCGTCACACGATCGACTTTGATCACATGGCCGCCGAAATGGTGAAATATGATTTAAAGTTGTTGCAGGATCCAGCCGCGTTGTGGAATGACACACCCGCGTGAAAGTGAGGGTGTGATCATGGCGCCCGGAGAAACTTTCCAGGACAGAGTAAAAAAGGCGCCCAAGGTCGCCATCTATTGGGGCAAACTCGCACTCGCAAAAATGCCACCACCCGTGCAGCGTCGACTCAATACGCGCCGCCACCTTGCAATCGTCACCGAGCAAATCTCCCGGCACACCAACCCGGGGTATCTCGAACCCAGGTACTCGATCGCCGACTCGATCGCCGACACGGTTCCCATGAAGTGGCTCGTCCCCAACAGAACAACACCATTCCCGCAGCACGGACTCGAACCGGGCTCATTCACCCAGACCGACCGGGACAGCGTCACCCGTTGGCTCGCGGACACCTACTTGGACAGCGATCAAGACTTGATTGAACGCCTTGACGCAATGAGTGACGAGTACGGGCGCTTTCGCACCGCACTGCGCACCCGGCTCGCTCTCAACTCCGTGCCACCCACCAACGGCCCGAAGAAACCGGAGCCCGGTCGAATACTTTTTGACGCCCGCTGCCTACAAGCCCCGCAATACGCGACCCGCGGAATTGGTAAGTACGCCTATGAACTGCTTGAAGCCCTGCGCGGCGGCGTCGGCGATCAATACATCACTTTGCTCATTGACCGGGATCTGGTTGACCTAGAACACGAGGTGCAGGGGGCGTGCGAAACCACCTACCGGGTAACCGAAGAAGAAACGGATCGCTTTGGCATCTTCTTCCAACCCTCACCCATGACCGTGACCCTGGATCCGATTTTGCCGGTGCTGCACAGCGAGCTGTACAAGGTGTCAGTCTTTCACGACTTCATTCCCATGCACTACCCGAAGGTGTATCTGACGGATGCAACCACGAGGGTTGAATACAGCACCGCATTTGATTCGCTCTACTACTACGACGAGTTTTACTGCAATTCACAGAGTACGAAAAACGAACTTGAGGCGCGGCTGGCCAAAGGTTTGGGGGACACCGTTAACAGAAAATTCCAAGTGGTGTGGCCCGAACCAATCTCGGAGTCGGTTGAAGGGGTGATCTCCCGATCAAATTTTGACGGCCCAATCGTTGTCATGACGGGGGATGAACCCCGCAAAAACAATTTGGGTGCGCTCTCGGCAATCGGTCTTGCAACAACAAATGAACCGAATCGCAACGTTGTTGTCGTTGGAATGGCAAGTCAGTGGGTTACCGTGCACCACACCTCAATCATGGCCGCGATGCGCGCGGGTGAAACGGTGGCAGCGCAACGCTTAACCGACCAAGAACTCGTCGACCTGCTGGCTAGCGCCAGCGTGACGGTGATTGCATCTTTTGACGAGGGACTCTCCCTGCCGGTAATTGAAGCGGTAAGAGCCGGCTCACCCGTTGCTGGCTCGGCAATCCCAGAGCACGAAGAACTGTTGGGAAATAACGGTGTTTTGGTCCCGGCGG
>Ga0209284_10006241_pt1 | contig 11640 bp, 6 predicted proteins | sample FRY03_FD_187211 | JGI IMG/M metagenome (GOLD analysis project Ga0209284, IMG submission 187211) | Freshwater microbial communities from Lake Fryxell liftoff mats and glacier meltwater in Antarctica - FRY-03 (SPAdes) (version 2) | ecosystem: Environmental > Aquatic > Freshwater > Ice > Glacier... | reverse complement strand
TTCAGAAACAGTATGGACGTAACTCAATCTTCTCAAAGCATCATATCCAGCCCTGTTCTCATCATAATTGGCTAAATCCCAATCAGTAAAAATACCTGCGTAAAAGTTTTGATAAACCTCATTGGACATGTTTTTGAATGTATATTCAACAATTACAAACCCTTTGTTTTGAGGCATACTGTCTGCGAGAACTCTTTCTGAAACCTCCAATTCTGCATTTTGAAGGGTACTTCGCATGGCTCCTTCATACTGAAGCAAATTTGTTCCAAACGGTGCAATTTGATCGAATTGAATAGTCGTTTCCCAATTCATATCTGGTCCGGAAGTCCCTCTAACTGCATCTACAACTAAATTGGGAGTTATTCCGGCCATTATTCCAGCTTCATACATTAAATTATCTCCATACGGCTTTCTAATTCCCAATCCACGAATATATTGATCACCTGTGATACCAATCCTTCCATCACTTCCAATACTCATATTCACTAAGTTGTGCTTTATGTTGATGAAATCAGCATTGATCTTTAAAGGGAAAGTTTGAAAATTAAGCTGATTATCTGCCTGAATTGAAAGTCTTAATCTCGCCAATTCTTGAAAACTCGCGCCTTCTAAAACGACTATTTTAAATGGACTACTCAAAATTGAAAATGTATCGAGCGTATTTAATCCTGCAATAGATTTATTGGGATTAATAACTTGTAAAAATTCTGAAAGGCTTGATAATTCTAAAGCAACATTCGTAGCCGGAGATAAATAATTTATGAATTTTCCACTTAAGAAAATGGTATCACCCACTAAAAATAGTTGTTCATTATTATCCGAGATTTCTGTTTCGATAAGCACTACAGCTGGATGTCCAGTTTCTGAAAGCGCTCTGAATAAATTCACTCGACCCGATCCAAGTTTCTCAAACCATTCTTCATTTATGGGGAGATTGTCAATTCTATCACTTGTGCTTTTTAGTTGATATAATATTTGTTGAGCACTTAACTGAGGATAGGCAGAACGAAGGATTCCGGCGCATCCGGCAGTGAGAGGCGATGACATGGAAGTGCCACCACTTCTTACGTATTCTCCATTTGTCCATGTACTCAATATTAAATCGCCAGGAGCAAATAAATCTAGACGATCGCCAAAATTGGAAAAATCGGCTTTGCCATCTTGTGCATCGCTTGCGCCAATCGACACTGAATAAGGATAAGAAGCGGGATAAAAAAGGCGCTCATTACTATCGTTTCCAGCTCCGCAGAAGACAATGCAATCCATATTGATGCTGGCATATCGAACTATTTCGGCATTAATTTCACTGTATTGGTAGCCGCCCCATGAGCAATTAATTATTTTACAACCATGATTGGCGGCGTATACCAGCCCGTCATACGCGCCTGCAAGCAAGCCATCTGCATTCTGAATTCGAATAGGTAAGAATCGACATTTGAAACCACTTCCCGCGATGCCAATTTCATTGTTCGTGGCAGCAGAAGAAATTCCACTTATATGAGAACCATGAGGACTCCCTGAAGTGCTCGGGTCATTGTCGTTGTCGCCGGTGTCCCAGCCGTAAAAATTATCTGCGAAGCCATCATTATCATTGTCAATTCCATCCACCGGATCTGAATAATTGAATGCAATGTTTGGATAAAGATCTGGGTGAAAAAGGTCGATCCCAGTATCGGTAATCCCAATGACTGTATTTGTGTCGCCTTGATGCAAATCCCAACCGGCAAGCGCTTGAATGCGGTTTAAGGCATATTGCTGAGAAACACTGTCGTCTGATGGAATAAAACATAATGTAGGCAAGTAATTTGGTTCGGCGATTTTGACTTTGTGGCATGTTTTCAATGCAGAACATATCACCTCAATGTCTACGTTTGACGTATATTTTGCTTGATAGATGTTCGAAATATTAGCAAGACGCTCGCCGCGTTGATTGTATCTCTCTCTCGGGGCTTTCGAATCTGGGAAGCGCTTTCTAATGGTGACCTCGCCAAATTTTTGAAGCGTAACAATGACGCAAGAATCATTTTGAATCGTACTTCCTTCTGTCAATTGAAAATTTATAACGGACTTCTCGATTGGGTCAAATAATGCATGTTGCTTTTGAGCACCTAATTTGTTCGATATAGTCATGATTATGACAAGAATTAAAGCACGAATCATCTTTTGTTATCTGTTTTACGAATATCGTTCTTTTGAAGAAACAATGGGCAAACTAATAAGTTTTTGAAAAAATATCGAGTACATATTGACGAGAATCCGGACATTCTTGTATTTTTGACAAAAAACATGGCATATGATTGGTCAAAATCTTAAGTTTTTACGTAAAAGGTCTGGTCGCTCTCAAGAGGAAGTTTCGAGTAAATTGGATATAAAGCGCACAACATTAAGTGGATATGAGAATGGATCTGCAGAGCCCAATAGCGAAAACCTGCTCAAGCTATGCGATTATTATCAAGTCACGTTAGATGATCTATTTCGCATTGATTTATCTCTTCGAGAAGATTCAGAGTGGAGTAGTGCAGGACAGAAAGGAAGGATTGATATTTCAGGTAATAGTTTGCGCATAATTGCCACAACAGTTAATTCTGAAAATATTGATAATATTGAGTTAGTTCCAATTAAAGCACGCGCTGGTTACACAAGTGGGTATGCAGATCCTGATTATATTCGAGTGCTCCCAACTTTTCAATTGCCATTCCTATCTACAAATAAAAAATATAGGACTTTTCCAATACTAGGAGATTCGATGCCGCCTGTTCCAGATGGATCATGGGTTACTGGAGAATACTTGCAGAATTGGAATTTCATTAAAGATGGAGGTCCATACATCGTTATCACACATGATGAAGGAATTGTATTTAAGATCTTATACAATCAAATTGAGGAGAATGGTACTTTGATGTTGTGCTCTACAAATCCAATGTACGAGCCATATCATTTAAAAATATCTGAAATTCATGAAATATGGAAATTCACTCATTATATTAGTTCAGAGATGCCTGAGCCAAATTTAAATAGAAACGAACTTTCGAATACCGTTTTGCAATTACAGCGGGATGTAGAGCGATTAAAAAACACACTGAGATAAATGGAAAAAGGCGCTTCAGGCGCCTTTTTCCATTTAAAAATGTAATGAGTCTTATTGTGTCACAACAATAGGAGTTGACGCGTGGCTTTTTGCACCTCTTAATGTCATCATATAGATACCAGCACTAATGAACTGAGAATCTAAGTCAATAATATTCACGTCAGAACTAGCTCCAATCGATTTGCTGTAAACCACTTTTCCGGTTACGTCAACAATTGCCAATTGCAAAGTCTCTCCAGAGCCCTTAAAGCTAACACGGAATGTTCCGTTGTTTGGATTTGGATATGCAGCTAAGTGCATGTTGTTGATCTTTTCTACACCTGTTGTATAGCATGGATCAGCAGGACTTTCAATTTTTGTCATATTTGAAAAGTCTATGAAGCAAGCATAGTCGGGCTGGTCAACGAATGGGTTGCGATTTGTTTGAAGTGAATCCAAGAAATCATTGCGACCCATGTCAAAATTATCTGGCGGAAACATTATATGCCATTTCTTTATAAGATTCTGATCTTGAGGGTAATTGATAGCAGTTCCTGAACAAGTTAATCCATTGGGACGGTTGAAATTGAAGGCAAGACTAGCTGTATTGTAGCATGTTGCCTCATACATTAAAGCTCTTGCAGCACGACCTTTATGAGAATCTCTTGGTTCATACACTCTTTTACCATTTGCATCCAATCCAAGTTTGCCTTCAAGATATACGGATTCTTGTGTTACAACTTCTCCAAAAGGATAATTACAACGAACATCATTCACATTGGTCTGACGCGTTGGATATAAATTGTGTTGATCATTGTATTCTGGTTGCTCGGGATTGTCAGCTGGGAATGAGGGCATCCAAGAATGAGGAAAGGTATGCTCACGGCTATAACCTAATCCTGTCCAATCAAATGGATCATTAAATAAACGAGTCTCTCCGCTGTATGAGCAATTAATAACTCTGTTAAAAGTAGTAGCTCCAACTGTTGCAAATGTATCTCTCACTAAATATAGGTTTATCATTGTAGATGCATAATTGCTGTAGAAAATCGAAGTATGTGGGCTGATTAAATTATGCAAATCAGTTACAAAAGTTGCTGCAGAAGTTGAAATTCCTGTGTACTCAGAAGGTGAAACTTGAGTTGCAGGTGTTGTTAATGCTACATTATTAATTTGATTGGTGTAATTGGTTACATCACCGCTTCCAGAATAAGAAAAAGCGGCAAAATTGTAAGTTTTACCAGCTTGTACCCAATTGGTTCTAATGGCTTGTAAATCACTAGCAGGTCTTCCGGCAAAAACTACTTTTGCATTTCCTATGGATTGCCCTCTTTGATAATTTACTCCATCTGTGGGAGCTGTAGTTACTACCCCGTTCTCGCTTCTTAAAACAAGGTAACCACCTAAAGGATCTTGATCCAAAAGTGTTCCTTGGTAATTGTATACTAAACGATACGTTTTCAAATCTTCTCCAGTAGCTGTTCCTGTTATAATTTCTCCTGTTGGCTGAGTTGCAAAAGTTCCATTTACACCATATAAAGCAAAATCGAAAGTAGGATCGTCACTGTCATTACTCTCAATAGAAACTCCGCCAATGTTAGTTCCTGGTAATGTCGGTGTAAAGCTAAAAACCAAAGGAGTTGAACTTCCTGTATTTACATCAAATGGTAATGTTGGGCTTATTAATGTATAGGGACCGCTCACATTTACAGCAGAAACAGTTAAGACTTCTGTTGTACCATCATTTGTAATATTAAAGGAAACCGTGTTTGTTGTAAACGGGTCACTAATACTTCCATTTAAAATTGTGTTTGCTGCAGGCAATTGGTTCACTGAGATACTTGCTGAAGAAACTATAGGAGCAATTACGCTAATTTCATCCAATCTAAGATTACAACCCGTTTGTTTATCTGTGTAGAAAAAGCGAAGGTATCTACTTGCCGTGTTTGAAAAATTGTAGGTTTCATTTAAGCACGCGCCTAAAGGCAATTCTCCTTCAATTTGGTAAGTTTTGATATTCACCCAAGTGTTTCCATCAACAGACTCATCAATAGAAAATACACCAACCCAAGCAGTAGGTCCACCACCAGCAGTTCCTCCTATTTGATAACTAAATGCTCCTGGTTGTTCTCCGAAGAAAATAATCAGGGCCTCATTGTCGGCGTCTAATCTTAAAGAGGAGCTGTTATCGCAACTCGCCGATGCTGTGTAATTAGTAGCACCAGAACCACCAGTTTGGTTAAAAGTCCAGCCTGTTGGCGGCGTTCCGCTATCACATGCCCAAGAAGTTGGAACAGATGTTTGACCGTACATAGCTAAACTAGCTGCACAAGCCATAATTGATAATAAATATTTTTTCATATTTAAGGTGTGGTTTATTAAAGTTTAGTGGCTTTCAAAAATCCAAGTGTGCTGTCTTTGAAAGTTGGAATTCGGGTTAAAATAAGATTATTTTTTTCTAACTGCTCAATCGTAAAGCGTTGTCTCATATGAACGACAAAGTTATTCGAGGAAAGTGTCTTTTTTACATTCGTCACAACAAACTCGTCATTCTTAATGTCGAACTTTATGGTGTCTTTCAAATCATTGGGACTATTAGCGTAATCTAAGAAATACACTCCATTGCATGTAGCTGTGTATGCCTGATCACATGTCATAAATTCTATTCTGTGCACATCATCATTGATTTCAACGGGTTTTCCGTTTGCCCATTGCAGTTCATTTATTTGCCATGTACCTATGAGTTTGTCCGCAGCTCTCTGCTCTTTGTTGCAAGATAAAAATGCAAAACAGCATACACTCAATAGTGTAAGTAAAATTTGTAGTTTCATAGTTATTAAAAAGTAAATGCTACAGAACCCATCCAACGGCGACCCATCAAAAAGCTAACACTAGAGTTTGCTGCGTTAAAAGTTGAGCTATTTCCAAACTGGTTACTTTGCGCATCAGTTATCCCAAAGGCATCAAGCGCGTTCATTATTGTTAAGCGTAAATCACACCTAACTTCCTTGAAACTAAAACTATAACCTGTGCTTATATCAAGGACTCCATAATCGGGCATTCTCCAAGCTTGCCGACCAAGGTTTGGTCCTGTTTGAGTTGCAAAATCAGTAATCTGCAAGGCATCAGGGGTGAAATTCGCATAATTCTGTGAAAACCAAGTGAATTGCGGTTTAATGTATAGCTTCTTAATTGGTTCATATCGAAGGCTCATTGAATAAGACTGCTGTGCAGCATCTCCAACACGCACCCCGCGCGGATCAAATTGCACAGTATCTAATGGCGTTCCATCATCAGCAATTGCAGTTGCAGTAGCTTTTTTATTCCATCTCCAATCTCCAATAGAAGCCATTCCTTCAAGTGATAGATTTTTTCTGATTTTGTAAACAGCATCGAATTCAATTCCCTGATGCAAAGCTCCCATTCCAGTTGCATTGCTGCTAACTGGTTCGCCATTAACTGTGAAAGACACTCGTGTTGGCCTATTGGTCCATTGAGTATAATATCCGTTAATATTCATCGCAAAGGTTTTGCTTTTAAAAGAATATCCCAATTCGGCGGATTGGATAAGCTCATTATCAACATTTTGGAATTCCTTATTATCAGTTCTGAAAACAAATTGAATTAATGGCGCTCTGTTCAAATAACCAATGTTTGCAAACACATTCATGCGCTCATTTAAGTTATAGTTAACGCCTCCTTTGATTGTATAGCCAAATAAACGTTTCCAATCTGATTGATTTGTTCTCAACCCTTCAGAACCTCTAGTATAGGTAGTTCCTCGATATGAAATTGTGTCAGAATACCCAACCTCTAAAATAGTATCCGCCACAACCATTTGGTCTTTTAGGAAGTGATTCAACTGTTTATAGCCACTCATTGAACCACTTACATTGATAAACGCACTCCAATTTCCAGCTTTATATTCTGCAAGCAAGAACGTTCCGCCCCATCGAACATTGCGTTCTATACTTTGAGTAATCCTATCTCCTACAAAAACGGGTTGGCTAGGTGCGGCATTCAAGTCAGCAGACGATACCCATAAATCGCCACCAAGTAAATCGTTAAGTTCACTATAAACTTGACCATTATATGTTCTCAAATCGATACCTCCCGAGATTTCCCAAAAGTCGGTTGGTTTGTATGAAAAGGTTGACAAAGCTCCGTACCACTGATGCTCGTTGAAGTTCTTACGAATGAAATTCGCTGAACGACGCATTCCTTTGTAGAGAGAGTCAGGGCCAAACCCTTGGTAAATGTTAAATGGGCTTTGAGTATTTCCATCGTAAATGCTCTGAATCGACTGACGTCCAGTTGAATCTACAGCTATAGTATTGTTTGGCTGAGTTCCTCCTCCCATTCCAAAAGATGCATAGACAATATTAGATAGGTAAAACTTCGGTCCAATATTTACAAAATGCCGTAATGACATAATAGGCTTGTGAAACTGGTTAATACTCGTATTAAATATTTCTGAAGGGGCATTAATATCATCCCTAGTGCGTCTTAAAAAATTCCAACTTGGATTAAATCTTCTTCCATATTCTATTTTTCCAACTGTATCAATTCCTAATTTATTTGCATACTCTTTACTGTATGCATAGATAGGTTGAGGTATTCTAAAATCTCTTTGATTAGAGGTTTGGGGAGCACCAAATGCATTCAAGGTGAATAAATGGTTCCCAATACTTTTCTCAACTTTAATATAATAGAAAAACATTTCAGAACTAAGCTGATCAACCCATCCTTGATTGTTTCTGTATGAAAATGCTCCAGAAACACCCCATCCTTTCGGAAGCTTCCCAGAATTAAATGAGGCAACTGTTCGCAAGTTAAAATTGTTACCAAACTCTTGTTTTATAGAAACCATTCTTTTTGCTTCCCGACCGCTTGTTAAGATGTTCATTGTTCCTCCAATAGCAGGAATAGCCAGTTTTGAAGCACCTAATCCACGCTGCACCTGAACACCAGAGGTAAGTTGATCTAAGCCAAACCAATTTGTCCAAAAGACTCGACCATTAACCATATCATTCATTGGAATTCCATCGACCAAAACCATAACGTTTTGAGAGTTAAATCCCCGTATGCTTACTCTAGCATCACCATCACCACCACCTTGTTGTGTTGCATAAACACCTGGTGTAGAGTTTAGTATCATCGGTAAATCTTGAGATCCAAGCTCTTCTTTGATTTTTTTTGGGTCGATATTCGTAAATGCAACTGGCGTTTCTCTTGCTATTGCGATATCGGAAACAATCTCTACTTCTCTTAATGTATTACTTTTTAATGCAAAATCAATCTCAATCTTGCCTCCTGATTTTATGGACACCTCCTTTGAAATCGTTTTAAAGCCTAAAGAAGAACAAGCGAGTGTGAAAGTTCCTTCATCAAGAGTTATCGTATAATTGCCATCTAAGTCGCTAGTGGCGCCTTTCCCAGGGGCATAAATGATAGTGGCGCCAATAATCGGTTCTCTCGAATTTGCATCGGTGACTGTTCCTGAAACTGTTCCTTGTGCTAATCCTGCCAGTGCAGAACCTAGTAAACAGCACAATAGAACGAAATAATTTTTAATCATTTTCGGTAAAATAAAAATGCCAACCCTTTTATAGGTTGGCATCTGAAGAATATATTTTAGTGTTTAACGACTAGTTTCTTTGTCGAAATCATTCCGTTGTTGTGGATTACGCGAACAGAATAAATCCCATTAGCTAAAAGCTCAGAGTTGTAAACAACTTCATAACTAGCAAGCTCAATTTTAACGATGGCTACTTTTTGTCCCATCAAAGAATAAATTTCAAGTTCCTTGATTGGTAAAGCAGAACGAACGATAAATTGGTGTTGGGCTGGATTAGGAAATAATTGTGTTTTAAGTGCAGTTTCAATATCATTTATTCCTACAATATTGCAAACACACGTATGAAAACCTAAAGAGTCAAAAGTGTTTTCAGGAAGTGAATCCCACTGAATGGAAGGATTAAAAGTTTCAGGAAGCGGGTTAGCACTAACACCAGCAGTAACTGTTGCTTTTCTTTTAAGTGTTTGATCTAAAGTCCAGTAGCGCATGAAATATGGGCCAAATTCGGCGGTTGTGTATCCCGCTGGCATATTTGAATATGGTACTAAATCTGTCCAGCCAGCTGTTGGGCTATTACTTCCAACTGAGTTAGTTGGGCGTTCACCAATAGAAGCAAAAATATCCACGTTAATCCATGTTCCGTTCACATTTTTGTCCAATGATAGAGCATCATCTCCATTAAAGCACATTGCTCTGATATTTCCGGGTTCTTGACCACATCCATTAGAAAATAAGGTATCTGCTTTTTCTTGAAGAGCCACATCGATTGGTACAGCCTGTCCAGTCCCATTTGGATCGGTAAGGTTTAATGCAATAACATAAACACCTTTTGCTTGGATGAAAACGCCAGCCGGTAGAGGCTGAATAGCATTATCAGATGCAATGATAGCTCCATTATCCCAGCGAATTAAGCGGTAATTTCCTAAATCAATCGCTTCATTCGAAGGATTATAAATTTCTAATGCTTTGTTATTTCCGCCTCCCTCAACATATTCAGATATGAAAAGCTCGTTACACTGAGAAAAAGAAACATGTGCCAATAACATCATACTGGCAATTGCGAAGTAATTTTTAATCATGATTTTTTGTCTTATAGACTGCGAAATTAGTTATTTGCCTATCAAACCAGCAGTATGTTGATAATTAAAGATATGTTAAATCTCCGTGTTGTGAATTTGAATTTAAATCGATAACAGCATAAATCGCCTATTTCATTACATTTGCAGCCCAAAATAAAATTCATGAAAGGACCAATTTCCCAGTTTATCGAGAAGCATTATTTGCATTTTAACTCCGCTGCCCTTGTTGATGCAGCTAAAGGTTATGAAACGCATTTGACCAAAGGCGGTAAAATGATGGTTACACTTGCTGGCGCTATGAGTACCGCCGAATTGGGTAAATCCTTCGCAGAGATGATTCGTCAGGGTAAAGTTGACATCATTTCATGCACTGGCGCAAACCTTGAAGAAGATATAATGAATTTGGTTGCTCATTCTCACTATAAAAGAGTTCCAAACTACAGAGATTTGAGTCCCCAAGATGAATGGGACTTATTAGAAGAAGGATACAATCGTGTTACAGATACGTGTATCCCTGAAGAAGAAGCCTTTCGCAGAATTCAGAAACATATATACAAGCAGTGGAAAGATGCTGAAGCGGCTGGTGAGCGATATTTTCCTCATGAATACATGTATAGAATTTTACTTTCGGGCGAAATGGAACAGTATTATGAAATTGATCCAAAGGATTCTTGGATGATCGCAGCAGCCCAAATGAATATCCCTATCATAGTTCCAGGGTGGGAAGATTCTACGATGGGAAATATTTTCGCATCATATATTATAAAAGGTGAACTCCAGGCCTCAACCGTAAAGTCTGGAATTGAATATATGGTTTGGCTTACAGAGTGGTATCGAGGTAATTCTGGTGGAAATGGCGTAGGCTTTTTCCAAATAGGTGGTGGTATTGCCGGTGATTTCCCTATTTGTGTAGTGCCTATGATGTATCAAGATCTCGAATGGCATGATGTTCCTTTCTGGGCATATTTCTGTCAGATTTCAGACTCAACTACTTCTTATGGTTCTTATTCTGGAGCAGTTCCTAACGAGAAAATTACTTGGGGTAAGTTAGATAAAGACACTCCTAAGTTCATTGTAGAATCTGATGCGACGATTGTAGCTCCTTTGATTTTTGCTTGGGTCTTAGGCTGGTAATTATAAACATATTGCTGTTCAGCTAAGTTTTATATCCTGTGAAATCAACTTCAGGCACTATCGTTTTTCCGGATATTCAAACTTGGTATCCAAATCAAGTCGCGCCAATCAATATTGTTGGTCCTTGCAGCGCAGAATCGTTAGACCAAGTTCTTGCAACTGCAAGGTTAATTGCCTCAGATTTTCCCAATGCTATTTTTAGGGCAGGAGTTTGGAAGCCAAGAACAAGACCAGGGCATTTTGAAGGTGCAGGTGAAATTGCATTGGATTGGCTGAAGGAAGTTCAAGCTCAAACAAATTTAAAAGTAGTAACAGAAGTTGCAACCCCAGCGCATCTTAACGCCTGTCTTAAAGCAGGGATTGATATGGTTTGGATTGGAGCTAGAACAACCGTTAATCCGTTTTCGGTTCAAGAACTTGCTGAAGCTTTTAAAGGGGTCGATATTCCAGTTTTTGTCAAAAATCCAATCAACCCTGATTTGGGTTTGTGGATTGGAGCAATTGAACGAATTCACAACGCAGGAGTCAATCGCATAGCAGCTATTCATCGCGGATTTCATGCATTTGAGTCGAGTCCTTATAGAAACTCACCTCGTTGGGAGTTAGTTATTGACTTAAAATCAAGTTTACCTGGTTTACCAATTCTATGCGACGCCAGTCACATCAGTGGTAATCCTGAATTGATCGCGGGAGTTGCTCAAAAAGCAATGGATTTAAACTATCAAGGGTTGATGATTGAAACTCACGTTAACCCAAGCTTAGCATTAAGCGATGCGCATCAG
>Ga0209284_10006225_pt1 | contig 11661 bp, 10 predicted proteins | sample FRY03_FD_187211 | JGI IMG/M metagenome (GOLD analysis project Ga0209284, IMG submission 187211) | Freshwater microbial communities from Lake Fryxell liftoff mats and glacier meltwater in Antarctica - FRY-03 (SPAdes) (version 2) | ecosystem: Environmental > Aquatic > Freshwater > Ice > Glacier... | reverse complement strand
TATTAGAAATACAATCATTTACCAAAGCAAGATCAAAACTCTTTAAGCTTATTAAAAGATTTAATATGAAAATAAACAATTCACAGTGCATTAAATTTTGTAATTCCCTATTCAAGGATAGTCTAGATGATTGGAGAACCAAGCAATATGATAAATACCAAAATCTTGCAAGCGGAATAAATTTTTAATATAAAATAAATCTTTGTAAATTTTTTTCTTTCAAAATTTAAAAACGAGACTATCAATTGGCAAAAATAAATTCTTCAATAATCTTTTTTTAATACATTGGTCGAATTCTAAAATTTTATCAAAGATTTCTAAAATAAATAGTTGATTAACTTACAAAAATATCCCAAATTAAGATAAAAAGGGAGAGAGAATACACATGTCCGATTAGAACCTGCCTGATTAGAGGTTCAGGTTTAAAGAAATCCCTAAATTTGCAGGTCCAACTCCAGCAGTAAAGCCGTTAGGACCTAACAAACTTGCTTGTTCATCTGGAACCATAGAAATCTGAATATTAGTTCTCCCCTGTTGGTATCCTAAAGAAATGTTCAAATTACTATCAGGTGGCCTATATGCAGCCCCAATGTTCCAGCTTCCAGCAGATCCACCAAACTGTTGTTGCTGAATTGCCTGCATTTGAGCTTGTTGCATTTGCAAATATTGAAATGCATTTGCAGTATGCTCAGCATGCTGGATTCTTTCAGAAATCAATTGTTTTCTTCTACTAGAAATTTCTCGAATCGCATTATGAACATTTATTCTTTCATTAGTATAGGACCAATATGAACCTGTTCTAATTGAATCTTCAGCTTCTCTGACAAAAAAAGAATCTGCGGTAAAGAATGCAAAATCAGCTGGAACATCTTCATTAACAGTAGCGGCCTTAAAATGTGAAATGGACAACTCCCTTAGAATAGATAGTTGTTTTAAAAAGATAGAATTTAAACTAGTATCAATTATGGCATCTAATTCTTGTTTTTTTTTTAGAATATTCTTAGTATCAGTAAAATTAGATGTATTTTCTTCAAAATTTGTTAACCCATTTTGAAGAATTTCCGAAGCTTTTTTTCCGAAATTAACAATTTTATTATTTTCGTCAACCATTTTGCTCAATTCAGCCATCTTTATAGCGGAAGTTCTGAGTATTTCAGAAAAAATGGTTTCCATTTTAAAAATTTCTATCAAATCTTCCTTTTTTATTTTTTCAAGAGGATTTGATTTCTCTAGTATTTTTACTGTGATTGGATAAATTGATGCCATAATGTATTAAAAATTTTAATTTTTTTTATAAAGTTCGAGATTTCCACTGAGTCATAGGGTTTTTTTATGCGCTTTTTTGATATACGCGGCCCCTGCGTAATTACACGTATGTACTTAAATTAAACATACTTATATTAAAATCAATATTTTTATTCTTAATTTGTAATACTAAAACAAATGATTGCTTATATTAAATTATCTCAAGTACTATTAGGTACCCAAAAAAATTACAAAAATATAACTAGTAGTAATACACTATGTGCCCAACTTGCTCCAAGCCAACCTTTCATTAATAGTAAACAGATTAAAGAAGTAAGGGAAAAGTACAAACTTCATGAAAAAGATACTGGTTCTGCTGAATATCAAATAGCTGCTCTAACTGTAAGAATTTCTTACATGACTGCTCATATTAAAAAGAATCCTAAAGATTATTCATCCACAAGAGGATTGATTGCTATGGTTAATGCAAGAAAAAAATTGTTAAAATATTTAAGAAAGGAGAATAAAGACAAATTTTTAAAAATATGTGTGGCTCTCAATATCAGAATCCAACAAAGTCAATTGTAAATTTTTATTTAATTTAAAATTAAATTAGGCAATTTTCTAATACTTAAATAAATGTACTTTACTCACATTCCATTGTTTATAAATTTCTAAAAGATGTGTAAAATAGAACACTAAATAACTATTCTTGGTAATTATAATTGAAGTCCATTTTTTCTTTTTTTCGAGTTTCTTAAAGAGCCAAAAAAATTTCTCCAGATTTGAAGGACTTAAATGAGTATCAAAATCGTCTAAAATTATAAGGGACGGTGCGTTGATATAGTTAAATGCAATGAAAAGTGTTATAACAAATAAAGAATGTTCTGTTTGACTTAATTGACCATTATTTTTTAAAATATTCGAAACTGGAAATATCGATATAACAACCTCACCCTTTTTTTTTAGATGAGGTGAAATGTACTCAAGGAAAATGGATCCACCTAAGGGATTTGTAAAAGTTGCAGTAAGATTTTTATAAATAATTCGAACTATCTTTGACCAATCTTGGAAATAAATTCCAAATTTTTTTTCTTTTTCTTCAATCATTTTTTTTTTTTTTTATTTTATATAAAAAATTTTTTTTTTTTTTTAACTTTTTTTTTTTTTTTTTAGATACAATAAAAAAATTTTTTCTATTTTTAACCATTTTATTTTTAAAATCTGCAAACCGTTGTTCCAAAAAATTAAAATGATTATCAAAAATTAATTGTTGAATTTTATTTGGCAAAAATTTTCTAGTACTTGATTTCTTTAAAAAAAATATTTCAATAACTCTTGGTACAATTAAAGTTTTGAGTTTCAAAAAACTAAAGATACTATCCATAGCAATAAAAAAATAATTAAATCTTTGCTGTTTTATAAAATTCAAAGAGTAATCATTTTTTATAAAAATAGGTAAAGAATAATTCGGATTATTTATATATATTGATTCTATAATGGATTCCATTTTTAAAAGAATGTTATTTTTTAATCGAATTGCAATTTTAATCTGATTAACTTTTTTAATATATAATTCAATTTTAGTTTCAACAACATAGGAGGTTTTAAATTTTTTTTTAGGATTAAATGTTTTTTTTTTAAAAAAATCGTCAAGCAGAGAATAAAATGAAAAAAATTTGATAAAAAAAAAAAAATTTTTTAACTTTGAATTCAAATTTTTTTTTATTAAAAAAAAATAAAAATATGATAGTTTCGAGGAATGAAATAAAGATAAGGCTTTTCGGGAAATATTTTGATTGGCTTTGAATAAATTGAATCTTTTTAAAACTATAAAATTTTCTAGTAATTTTGTTTGAGTAGACATTATATCGTAGAGTTGGTTGTTAATTTTTAATGTTGAAATTTTGAATTGTCTTTTTTTTTTAAGATAATCTAGAAATTTGATTAATATAAAAAGTTTTTTTTTAAAATAATAGATTCTTTCCATACTAATCTGAGAATGGATGTTTTTTATACTGACTCTAATATTTGGTTGTCTTTTAATACCAAAATTTAAAAACTTTATTGATATTCTAAGCAAAGTAAAATTTTGATTTAACAATTTTTTTTGAAGTTCAAAATTACAACCGTTAACTAAAATTTTTTTGAATATGTGTTTTATTACCGCTTTAAATTTAATAATTTGATTAATGCTTTTTGCGACTAATTTTTTTAAATTTTCCTTATCTTGTATCAATCTTAAATGGGATGGATGTTTTAAATAATCCATATTTTCTTCTTTAAATTGAGTGAACCCCTCATTATTCAAATTTACCATTTTATAAAATGATACTTTATGAAACAAATTTGGGATGAAAAAATCGTATTCATCGTAATCAAAATCAAATTTTATTAAAAATTGAGTTTTTAAATAAAGTCTATGAATATTTTTTTTATATTCTGAATTAATAGGATAAAAAAGTGTTTGTCTATTTTTAAACAGTTTTTGTTTTTTTGAACAATTTTGTGCAGTGGTAGAGTTATCAACTAGGAAAAAGGATTTATCCTCAAATAAGGTTAACCTCAAAATTAGTCTGAATTTTGAATCTAGTGGTTTAATTATTTTTAAAATGTTTCCTCTAATCTTTTTTTGATCTGGAGTATAAGTTTTAAAACAGGATGGCTCTTTTTTTTTAACTTTATAACTTTTATTTTTATTATGATATTTTAAGTCTGAGAGGAGAAATACCAACGAAATCGTAAAATAAAAAATCAGAACATTAGTTTTTTTTTTTAGAGTAAAAATAAGTTTTTTTATTCTGTGGTTAAAAAGTTTCAATAGTCTAAAATAAAAAAAAAATCCTTTTATGTTTAAATTTAATTTGGAGTGTTTATAATAAGAATTTGAATGAAATTTTCTCGAAAGTACAGGGATTAGTTTTTTTCTAAATTGAGAATATAATAATTTTTTTTTATCTAAAAGAACAGAAACCCCGATAGATTTCGTTTTGTTTCTACACTTTAATTGTTTAATTAGGGAAAGATTATATTCGTTTAAAAGAAAGAAAGTTTGTTTTTGATTTATGGCAAATAGCCATTTAACAAAATTGATTAATTTTTTTATTTGAAAAAAAATATAATCATTTTTTTGATTTTCAGGTTTTTTTCTAAGATTTTTTTTAATTTTCAGGAAATTCAATAGATTCCTTTTATTGATTGATATTTCCTTAGCTAATCTAAACTTTTGTTTAATTTTTCCAAACCCTTTCGAATTTTTAGTGGCAAACCATTGTATTTTGTATAAATTCCTTACATTTTGTTTTTCAAAAAGATGATGTTTTTTTGATTCTAATTTTTGTAGTTTTTTCAAATTTTTTAAAATAAAAAACCTTTCGTCAACAATGAACTTTAATTTGTTAGAATAAAAGAAATAATTTTCCTGCAATCTTTGTAACAGAAACCCAGTTTTTAGAATCTCAGTTAAAATTTCGTTTGAATCTGAAAAATTTTGTATTAAGGTAAAAAATAAGTTAGGTTTAAGCAAAATCTCAATATTTTGTAGATTTAAAATTGAGGAGGTTTTTTTGAATTTATTAAACTTTAACCTAGAAATTTCACCAGCAAATTTTTTGAAACTGCTCAACGTATTATTTAAAAAATATTCGGTAATGTTTGTATAATTAACAATTTTACCAAATTCATAAATTAGGTTTTTTGTTTTTAAAATTAAACTTATTTTAATAAAAGAATGTTTTTGTTGAAATGTATTTTGAAAAAATAATTGTTTTAAAACTCCAATATTATGATCCCTAGGGTCTACACTAAATAAAAACTCTAAACCCTCAATTATGTTAGTTTTTCCAGAACCACTAGGACCAATTAGGCCCAATAAACCAAAAAATGGTCCGATTATTGTAGTTTCTTTATATGTTTTAAAGCCTTGGATTTTAATAATGATTGATTCGTGCAAACTACTATTCATAGGTATTATAAGACACTTGTTTTAATTTTTAAAAATATTGAACTTGTTTAAGAATGCCAAAAAAATTGTATATTTTTTTTTCTCTTAAAAATAAATCATTAAAATGTTTTTATATCGGTGTTAATTTTGAAAAAAATCTTTTAAAGGTTTCAAAAAAAAGGTGCTATCTTGAAATTTCTCGCAAGTTTAAATATTCTCTATTAAATTTACTTTTTTCTAAAATCTGCTTTTTAATAACACCCACGAAATATAAAATGAAAAAATTCTCAAGCTTGAAAGATATTTTAATACAACAAAAAACAAATAAATGGATTCATATTAAAAAAATACTAAAAAATCAAATAAATTTTTATGAATTATTGGTATTTAAGAAAAAAAAACTTGAAATTATATCTGTCTCATTGTGGGAAACAGCTGGGAAATTTTTTTCTTTGATGCCAAACTGTTTTTTATTTAATCCAATTTATGGGGAAAATATGGTTGATCATAATCAACAAAACGAATTTAATTTCTCAATTAATTATTTCAAAGCCGTTATTTTTTGCGGAAAAAATCTTTTCATGATGGTTAAAAAATATCGATACGAAACCTTTTTGGGATTTTTCCATTCATCCCCTGAACACATTCTTTCCATATTGGCTGAGGAAGCACTCTATAGTTTATATATTATTTTAATTAAGCTATTTTTGGTCAAATTATCCAATCCGATCAATTATCGACCAACTGTTTGTATTGAAAGATTTAGTTTATTAAATAATCTTAAAGAGAACTACTATTTCACGAAAAACTATTTTAAAAAATTTTTAAATTTAAACTATAACACTTTCATTAAAAAATTACCAAAAGAAAATACTAGATTAAGACCACATAAATCGTTTAAACATTCTTGGGGGGGGTTTTCTCTTAACTTTCTTGAAACTTTAACATTACTATTAGAATATAGAGGATCAAAGATTAAAAGTGGATTCAAAAATTTAATTGAAATTTCTAATCGGACCAGGAAAAAAACCATTTTTTTTTTTGAATTAAACCAATCCATTACTATTGATGCAACCTTTTTAGGTAACCTGGGAAGATTATTAAATCACGATTGTAAACCAAATTGTTTTACAAGAGTGTTAAAGCATAGTTATAAAAATTATGTTTTTATAATAACAAAGCGAAATATTAGTAGATTAGATGAAATATGTTACGATTATAGAATAAATATAGATGAGTCTGATTTTGATCAAATCCAATGTCTTTGTTTTAATTTTGATTGTAAAAAAGAACTTATAATATAAATACCGTTTTTTTTTAAATTAATTTTATGAATTTAGTGTCAAATCATAAAATACCTATTGAAAAGAGTAGACTATTTTTGGAATTAGTCAAATTTAATAGCGAAACTGTTCTAAAAAATTGTTTTCCATTTTTTTTCCGAGATATAATTGAAATATGTTACAATAAGGGGTTATCTATATTTATTTCTCCCCATTGCTCAAATTTACTAACTATTTTTAACAAAAATGACAAGAGTATTGTTTTTCTTTTATTAAAAACAAAATTTTTTTTGAAATTAAATAAAACAAATATTATTGAAAATCTATTTTTACTAGGAATAGGATTTCTTAGCTATGCTCGACTAATTTTCTTAACAAATGAATTTTTTAAAATCTCAAAAAATGAAAAAATATTAGGGGTCTTTTTTATTTCAAAAATTAAACATGATTGCCGACCTAGAAAAAGTAAATATATCTGTTTATCCGTATCTGAACTAAATTTTGTATTGCATAGCAAATTTATCTTGATAGAGACCGGTTTTTTATTTCCGAAAAAAAACCCATTTATATCAACATGGCAAATTGAGTGCGTTAAATTAATTAGCAATAAAAGAAATTACAGAGAAAAAAATTATAAATTTGCATCACAAATGTTTAAAAGGGTTTTAATTTTAAAATCAGGTAACAAAAAATTGATTGAAAATATTAAGATTATAGGCTTAAAAAAATGGAAACCTGATCTTTATGAAAATTGTGTAAAGCAAAAAATCTTTTTAAATCTAAAATTGACTTTGTTGGAACCGATCAGTTCTATAGAAATTAGAATTATGTTAGGTTCAACTATGTTTTACTGCAATTTTAATATAAATATAACAGGAATTGAAAAAATAAAAAAAAATTCTCAAAAACATCAACTTCCTATCAATTTTTTAGAAATTAAATCTATTGAAAAAAAACTATGTAAATTAGAAAAAAAAAGAACTTCTTTAGAAATATGGTTGGTCAAATTTCAATATTATTTGTTAAATAAGGCGGAAGTTTTAGAGAAAAGATTCGGAGGATTTTATACTAAGTTTTTTTTTCAATTTAGATTGATTTTACCCCAATTATTGCTAGATTTAAAAAAGAATATCTGCACATTGAAAACTAATCTATATTTAAAAAAATTCAAAAATAAATTTTTTAACAAGAATTTTTCAAATTTATACCTGTTAATTAGTAAAGTTTTATTAATTTTTTATTTTGATAGAACCAATGAATCTTTAATAATCAATGTAGTATATTTAATGACCCGAATTTCGATAAGAGTGTTTGCAAAATTATATTTATTAACATTTTTAACAGAAATTTTCGGCAAACAAAAAAAATTTGTAAAACATAAAAACCTTATCAGAAATATTTTAGAAAATTATATAGGTTATTTTACTAAAGATCAAAAAATTAATTATCTTAGGAAGATTTATTCTTTTTATTCATATTTTTTTGAAAATTGTTCTCTAAAAGAATTAAGATCAAAACTTATTTATTTTTATTTAGAATTTGGTTTAATCAATCAACCCTTAAATTTAGTGAGAGTGAGGTTGTTTTATTTTATTCTTTTTAAATTTCTTTTATTTGATCCAAACACAAAATTTATAAATATTTTCGCTAGAAAATATATTTGCAGAACAAATTTTATCAAAAGAATCTCTGTTCTTATTTCTTTCGCCAAATTAAACAAAAATTTAAAATATTATGAAATATGTTATATGTTCTATCCAAAGCTTACAAATTTAATGAAATATTCACTTGGAACCGCCTTTGGTGAAGAGGAAAAATTTAATTGTGCAAAGCAGCAATTGTTAATTTCCAGCTTAAACAGCACTAGTAATATACGTGGTTGGTTTCTACTTGGGTTTTTTTCTTTAAAGGCTAAGGATTTTTTGTTGAGTATCGAATCCTTTAATCGGGTTTTAAGTGAAGAACCAAAAAATAAACTAACCAACTTTAATTTAGCAATATGTTTTATACACTCATTTAATTATAAAAAAAGTAGTGTAATCACTCTAAAAATAATAACAAAAGCCGAAGAAATCTCCTGTCTTTTTATTTTAAAATATTTTTATGTTTTTGTAAATAAAAAAAAGCATTTTTGTATCGTCTGCTTAAACTCTTTTTTTTATTTATTTATTTCAAAAAAATTAAATATTTCAGGAAAATATAATTTTTTAAAGGGAAGTGTTATCTTTTTTATCGATCTTGTGAAAAAAAAAAATAAAAATTGTCATTGTAAAAAATTTATACAATTTATTGTTAAAAAAAGTCTCCGAATAGATGGAGCTTATTATCATCAAAAGAAAATATATCTTCAATTAAACTACGATTCTAATTTATTTCAAAAAATTATTACTTGTTCAATACGATACTCTGACTTAACTCACAACGATTATCTATTTTTAATCACAATTAATCAGAATATATTCAATTTTGAAATCGAAATGTACAATAATATTTTAAATTATTATTAATACTCTATATTAGTTCAGAAATTTAATAACCTTGAAGAAGACACTTGAAATGCCCAAAGATGAATGAAAGCTCCTCTTTGAATTGATAAGAGTTAAAATAGTTTTTTTTCACAATTTTTAAATTTAAACATACTCGATAATTTTTATTCAAACGTAATATCCAGTGATTGTTATGGAAAAAGCTATCATTATAATAAAATGAGTTTCGTAGAATTTTGTCCCAAAAGACAATTGGATAAAAATTGTGCTTTAAGTTGAATTTTAAAGTATTTAATTGTAGATTTATCAGTATCTTTTTTTTTTTATTAAAATTTAGGTCTACTTCTTTCATTATTTGTTTATACAGGTTTTTTTAAAAATTTTAAATTTTTAAAAGCAAATACTTTTTCTTTAACTGTTGTGCCTGATTTTTAGTTGCCACAAGATTATTTTAAATAAGGATGATTAAAATAATTTTTACTAAGGTAAGAAATAAGTTAATACAAACAACAATAAGAAAAGATTTTAAAAATAAAAAGTTTAAAAAAAATTTTGTGGGTTTGATAAATATTTATCAAAATAGAAACTATAAATTTTTATTATTTACATTTTTTATTTGGTATAATAATTTTAAGAATTGTTCTAAAAACCTCTCATACCAGGTAAATATATTTTTAAAGTTAATCATTAAAACTTCATTTTATTCATATTCTAATGAATTAGAAAAAAATTTAAGATTGTACGACTTTCACGGAAGAATATTTATTAATAAAATTTTATTTTCAATTGCATTTTTAAAATTTCCCTTTGAAAAAATTCCTTCAATAAAAGAAAACTTGGAATTTATTTTTTTAAAAAAAAAACCAAAATTCTAACTATTCATACAGTTGGAGAACTTTTTTTAATAAAATTTATCAGACTGTTTTATTTTTAAACATAACATCAAGCCTCATTTAATGAAATCTTCTTGAAGTATTAAAAATCTTTTTTATTAAACGAGAATTAAAACTAGGCTTTTATAAAAAAACGCACAATATATTTCCTTAATTTTTTTATATCATTTTATTAATTAATGTGTTAATTGATTCGTCCCAGTTTCCATATGCGCCCATTTCAGCAACATTTTTGTTCTTTCCGTTTCTAGAGTATCCTTTTTTTGGACATTTTAACTGAAAAGGCCATAAAAAATTATTTGCTTCTTTAAAAAATGGCCCTCCTGTTATAAGTTCATTAATTAAATCATTCAAACTATGTATTCCCAGTTGGAATAAAGATTGTTCAATTATTCTATCATCAACCAAAGGGACTTTTTGCCACTGGCCTCTTTTTCCAACCTTACCGTATCCACGTTTGTTAACTAAATTACGAATTGTTCTCGGGGTAGGATAACCGTATGCCACATATGGTTCGATTTTTTTTAGTATCTGTAGGCTGGATTGATTAAGTTTTAAAAAAACTCCATTATTTATTCTTTTTAATCGCAATAGTTCTAAAATCTTTTTAGCTCTTGGAGAAATTCCATTAATTCCTTTAATTCTGATGGCAAAAATAATGGTTGGTTTCGTCGGAACGAAAAATTTTTTCATATCTTTAGAAATTCTTTTTTCTTTTATTAAAACATTTTTTCTAGTTTTAAATTCTTTAATATAATTTTGTGCCCTTGTTTTTTTTATATTACTCATTTTTAAATTTCTTTTTTTAATTTTTTTATCCAAAGAAATAAATTCTAACGACTTGATTTCTATATTTTTTCTTTTTTTCTCTAAAGACATTAAGGAATCGTATTTATTCATTATTATTTAATATAAATGAAAACGTATTTATAATAATATATACTAGTAAAAATTCTATGTTTCAAAATATATTAATTTTATTTGATAAAATTTTAGGTAAAGGAAATTTTTCATTTAAGAAAACAAAGTTTTCTCTATTTAAATTTATATAATCGATCATCTTGTCGAATTTTTGAAATTTACAAATTTGTGGTTTAATATTTACTGTAGATTTGTCATTTTTTTCTAACTGAAAAGAAACCTTTTGATTTAAATTTTTATCGTTTGTTAAAAATAGATCGTTTTTTTCTTTATAGCAGTTAATTTTTTTAGGTAAGAGCTTTTTAAAAAAACTAAATGCCTCGTATTTTTTATAATATTTTTTAAGTTCTGAAGTAGAATTAATTGTAAAAAGAATTTCCCTTTTATTTAGACTAAATTTTTTTTTATTTAAATTGAAAGATTTTTGTAATAAAAAGCTATTAATTTGGCAAAATCCTTTTCGATCTTTAATATGAAATTTAAATTTAAGTTCGTTTTTTATTTTTTGGTCTTGTAAAAAACTGAAACTAAAAGTTAGATTTCTTAAAGTCAAAATAAGATTATAAACAAAAGACTTTAAAAGAATCAGACAATATTTTGTACTTTCTAAATAAATCTTCGGTATTGTCTGGCAAATATTTAACATATTATCCGATTTAGAACGGAGTACGGAGAACTTCCAATTTAAAAACTTTTAGATTGTAAAATATTCGTAAAATTTTAAATTTTGATTCTAATTTTACTTACTATATTTAACATAATAGATTTATTACAATACTCCATACTGGGAAGATATAATAAATATAATAAATATAATAAATATAATAAATATAATAAATATAATAAATATAATAAATATAATAAATATAATAAATATAATAAATATAATA
>Ga0209284_10006219_pt1 | contig 11670 bp, 7 predicted proteins | sample FRY03_FD_187211 | JGI IMG/M metagenome (GOLD analysis project Ga0209284, IMG submission 187211) | Freshwater microbial communities from Lake Fryxell liftoff mats and glacier meltwater in Antarctica - FRY-03 (SPAdes) (version 2) | ecosystem: Environmental > Aquatic > Freshwater > Ice > Glacier... | reverse complement strand
ACACGGATGTACCCTCGCTTCTGCTCCAGGTGCGGGAACGGCGGGATGTGCGGGACCTCTGTATTGAAGCGTTGAAAGCAGCCAAAGGAATGACCCCGGATTTGGGTGCCCAGCTCAGCCTGCGCGACACCCTGGAATGGGTGGCCGACAATCTGTGCGGCGAGGGCAGACCCTTGGGCGGTGCGTTGGTGATGATGGACGAGTTCAGCCTCTATATCAGCAGCTATGCGCAACGGGGGGCCGTGGGTGAATTGCAGGATCTGCTCAACGGCATCAGCAACCGCCCATCCAAACTTCTCTTTTTGGCCCTTGCCCAGCACGACCCATTAACAATGGCCGACAATATGGCTCTCTCCGATCACGCGCGGGATACACTGAAACACGAATTGACCCGTATTCCCAAGAAGCTCTCTCTCTATTCCCAGATGGAAAACGTCATTGATGCTTATCTGCGCCAGAGGAAGAGTAGTTGGTTCGACTTTACCCAGGATTGGAAAGTCAAGGGGGCACTGGCACGCGCCGGAATCATCGCATTCGAGTCTTTCCAGCGAAGGTATGGGGATGCATTAGATGCATTACACTGGCAGGTTGCTGAGTTTGACACGAAAATTACCAAAGGTTGTTTCCCATTACATCCATTGACGACGGCTTTGCTTTGCAATCTAAAATTCAACACGTCAATTGGTATGAGTGATCCCAGGACAGTTTTGGGTTTTGTTCTGGAACATCTGAACGAGAAGTTGGACCAACCGGTGGTTATTGAGGAGCAGATCAATTGGGTGTTGCCTGTGGAATTGGTCGATTACTTTGAGGCAAGTCTTTCACCAGAGGTGTTTCTTGTCTACCGCAACGCTGTACGCAACTTAGGCCCGGAGACAGACGACACTCACCGACGTATTTTGCAAGGGTTGCTGCTGCAAAAAGCAGCGGAGCTTCCTCTGGGGCGGGACAAGCAGCTAGACTTTTTGACCGAGGCCGCTGGTTTGCCTATGCAAACAGTTGAAAAGCTCTTGCCTGAACTTCGGGATAGCAATGTTATTCGCTATGACTCAATCATAAAATCGTATTCCTTCTGGCCGGCCAGCGCGGATCCGGGCAAGTTGGATCGTATCTTGCGCAAGCGCTTGGAGAAGACCCACTTTGATTTCGCACAGTTGGAAAAGCTCAACAGAAAGATATTCACCGAGTTTCGCTATGGGAATATAACGCTCGATTTGGCCTGGGGACACGCGGACGATTGGGCGGCAGAGCAATTTGTGATGACCAGGGAATTTTGTGAAGCCCCGTATCTGCGTGCCTTGACCCAGCCCTTCATAGTGACCCCGCGAGGCGTTGATGAGGGTAAGCGGGGGCTTGTGGTCTGGCTGTTGGCCCGCGACGAAGAAGATGTCCGTTGGTATCGAGAAAATGCCGAATCGATTCTGGAACAGACGATTGACAGCGATGCCCTGCCGCCGCTTCTGCTGGTGTTGCCCCAATTGCCAACCCCCAATCTCTTTGCGGCTTTTACCAGCAGTGAAGCCCTGAACTCAATGAGCACGAACGAGCGCAGCGAAGTGGGAGTACCGGTTTACGAGCACGAGATTCAACAGGTAAACCGAACACTGATCGCTGAATTGTCCCGAACGATTGGCGAATTGAGCAATTATCTGGATATGCCACGGGATGTATCAGCGATTCTTGCGCCACTGGCTTTTCGGGCCACAATTCTCGGCCAGCCCAACCGTTCCTTACGCGGTGCATTGAAGACCGCTTATCAGACTGCCTATACGACAGCGCCTCGGGAATTCTTCACTCAATATCGACTAACTGCCACAAACTTTCGAAATGCAGTGAAGCAGGTTGCGGGTATCCTTTTTGTAGATGGTGGTCGGTCCCTAGCATCTTCCAATAGTACAAACCAAATGGCTAGCGATCTGACCAACAAGTATCTTATTCAAAAATGGGGATTGCTTTCGGGAGAGCATATCCCGCAAAGACCGACGGACATTCGGCTAAAGCAGGCATGGGAGCTTTTGGAAACAACCTTCGCCGCAGGGACAAAGGAAGTATCTGTGGTTGAACCGTTAGTCCGTCTGCTCAATGCGCCCAATGGGTATGATTACAATACAGTTACCCTACTTTTCTCTGCCTGGTATGGGTATCACAACCACGATTTAGAGCTACGAAAACAGAGCAGAATCGCAAAGCATTCTCTACTTTCTGACTATTTGCAGAAGGGATCGAAGGATTTTATACAAAATTTGAAAGTGGATTCTGTTACCCTAACTCGGCGCAATCCCGATGATGCGCGTAAGGAGGTACAGGCGATTCTTGAGCGATCCCCCCAAAACCCATTTGAGGAGGCCAAGGTGGAATCGGTCTTGGCCGTTTTGGAGAATTTCGTCGATGATCAACGCAATAGTGAACGCGAACGCGAAGTAGCCCAAACGCGGACCGAAAGTATTCGAAAAGCGGCAGAGATGGCAAGACAATACAAGGAGCAGGTGGCGCAGATTCAACGGCAGATTGACAATCGCTCTAACTTTCGCGGCCTTTTGAACGCTAATGAGTCGATCAAAAAACTGCCCAGAGTAACGCTCATTTCAGTCAACGCTCCCGAACCTTCTGTAATACAGTCCGCCCTCAACGATGCAGTAGAACGATGCGTGGACGAAGAGTGTCAATTGCTGACACGCCCAACAGATGTAACTCAGGTCGGTTTGTATGAACAAAAACTGAATGTAATGGGCGGAGAACTGAAAAAGGCAGGGTATACGCAACTCGAAGCGCGTATACAATCTGCTGTGCGTCGTTTACAGGAGAAGGTACAAGAACTGCAAAAACGACAATCGGAAGATAGCATCCGTGCGGAGATTCAGGGCATTTCGCTTAATGTGTCGCTGAATGAATTGATGGAGAAGGTCAAATCTCTCTATCATCTTTCCGGCTACTCGTCTGAAATCATGACGTTGCGCGATCACAAGAGTGCCCAAGTGAACAAAGAGATCGAGCGCCTGGCGACGCGCATTCAGAATTTGGGTGCAGAGATGGACGCTGTTGCCAGCGTGCGCAAGGCGGCTGATCTGCGCGATGAGCTGCTCACAATGAGCGGGCGTTACAGAGATTCTGCGCACCAGAAAATTGTCGAGAACGCAGTTGAACGTTTGGGGCGGCTGGGTGAATTTTTTGGCGAAGCGGAGCAGTTGTCGCAGCGGCGAATACAGTCACCTGAGGAGGCGGGGGGAGTATACACAAAGGCCGATGAAATCCGGGAGAATTACCGTGCGGTTTTGGCGGGTACACATCATTTGTTGGTAGACAAAGCCAAAGCGGAGATAGAGAAACGGGTTTCTGAAGAGGAAGATAGGGCTGTTGCCTGGTTGAATGGGTGCAAAGAGGAGATGCGGTCAGGGCATGATATCTCACGGTTGATGCAAAAACTGAGCAGTCCACCGGCCTTTCTGCCTGCCGCAGCCCAACCCGATCTGGACCAGCTCCGGTTGCGACTCCAGGAGCAGATCGATAACGATGCCATTCTGAAAATTGAAGCGACTTTTCTGAAGATTGCCGATCCAAAGCGACAGCAAGAGTGCCTGCAACGTCTCGTCCAACTAATGGCTGAACAACCGTCAGCGGTGGGATCACTTTGAACCGGGAAGGTGTGGCTATGAAAGTTCTGCTTGATCGGAATGGTGATGCAACTCTTCCTACCGGGTATCAATTGCTTCAGACAGAAATCGACTTCCTGCGTTATGTGGGTGTGGATGCTTCTCAAGCCTTGCTTGTGCGCGGTGACGTCCTATGCGAGTGGGCAGAACGCTTTTGTCGGGCACGAGCCATTCCCTTTCAAAATCTCCGTTCCCCGCTCCAAGAACTCATGGCCGCTTGTTCCGGGCTGAATCGCCAGCAGGCAGAAGAAATCTACCGCCTTCTGAGCCGTGCTATTGAAGAATTCAGCAGCCCAATTGCAGTTCAAGATATTCTGGGGAAACTCTATCCCCAGCGAATGTGGCGGGATGCCCCCTCCTGGGAACATGGCGCTACTTGGCTCAGTTGGTTAACTACCGAAGCGTTTCCCGATGCCGTCGAGCCGTTCTTGGCAAGCGCTACAGATCAATGGCGGCTGCAATCGAGCGGTCAGGAAGCCCTGCTGTATACGGTTTTCGACAAAGATGGCGCGACTCAATTGCTCTTGCAATGGCTTGGCGTCATAGAGTCGAAAGCTAGATTTGACGGCCCATTTCCCGTCGCAATTCCCTCTACGATTACAGAACGCCTGCGATCCGATTGGAAGAAGGAGATTGTGTCTACGTCCGGTGAAGGAATCCGGCACCTATTGGCAAGACGCATGCCCGGTCAACTGAAGAGTCTGGCAGCAGCAATCGCCGCTGACTATTTCAAGAAGCATCCGGCCACATTCACATCTCTGCACCTTCGGGAAATGCTGCCCTATCTGGATGCCAAACAGCAGAATGAACTGCGTAGTCTGGTCATTCCCGATCTGCCTGGGGATATGCCGACAACACCAGGCGATGTGCTCAACTGGTATCGATACCGATATTTGCCCTATCGGATGTGGCAAGAAAAGCACGGGCAAGAAGAAGCACTGGAAGTGGTTGGAATTGCCGCTCAGCAGTTCATTCGCTGGTATTTGGATGAATACCCGAAAGGCCTTTTGGGGGGGCAATTGAAGCCCCATCTGAGTTTCGATTATTCAATGCGACTCGCCAATTCAGGCGAGCGTTTCGCGACACTTGTGGTAGTCTTGGATGGATTGCAAGTGAATGACGGTGAATATGTGCTGCAACGGCTGAAGAGCGGCACTGAACGCCTGACGGTGGCACAGGAAATTCTTGCATTTACCGCATTGCCTACCGTGACCGAGTTCTGCAAAGATGCATTGCTCAAAGGGATAGCCCCGGTTCATGCGCCCGATCACCAACCGTTGGGCAAGGTGCTGGCCGAGAGCCGTTCACCTATTGACATACTCCAAACTGCTTCACCAGGCCAACTCTATCTGTGGCGCGTGCAGGAGCCAGACAGCACCTACCATTCCCGCAACGGGCACCAGATGTTGAAGCAGGATATTCAATCGAGATTGGATGGGATCACCCAAAAGATTGTCGATGTGGTCAACGGTGTCAATGCGGATGTGCCCCTTAGAATTATCGTGACTACGGATCACGGGCGGCTACTGGCGGAATCTCAGCGCTCGTTGCCTGTGCCCCCAGAAATGAAAGCCCACGGACGCGCTGCCTGGGGGATATCGAACCGCACCTTCCCAGCTTCAGGTTATCTAATCGAAGATGATATTGTATTTTTACATAAAGATCGTTTCGGGCTGCCAAGCGATGCAGCGGTCGCAGTGACAGAAGATATGTTTCTCACAAATGATGATCGCAGGGGCAAAGAACTATATCCTCACGGCGGTCTGTACCCAGAAGAAGTGATTGTGCCCTGGTGGGTTTTTCTGCGCGATGTTGGCGATCCTGAACTTATCATTCATCTGTCAGGACGGGGGCGCGCGGGCGCGTCGGAAACAGCAGAACTGCGCGTACAGAGCCTCAGCGAAATTGAAGTGAAAATCGTCACGTTCCACTTGTCATTTTTTGGCGGCAGGAGGATTGAGACATCCCAAAACCTTGTGTGTCCAGTACTCTATGCAAGTCAATTCCCGGTTGAGATAGATAGATGGCCGACGAAACAGGAATTGCAGGAAATTTTCTGTGAAGTGGAAGTGCAATTAGCTGGCGGACGGCGAATCGATTTCGCTGTCACTGTCACACTCGAAAGCGAAGAAATGTACACGAGAGATCAGAGCCTTTTGGAGGGACTGGATATATGATGACTGATTTGTGGTCGGACGACCATTTGGCTGAGTCCCGTCCATTTTATGGCTTGGATGAAAAGATTCGTCAAGTCTTTGGCTCACTCGCTATCGACAAACGGCGTCTGCCCATGAGCCAATTGTCGAAGCGCGGGATTCCCACATACGTGGCTGAATGGGTTCTGGATACAATTGTGCCGGGCGAGGGTATCCTCAACAGCGAGGATGCGGCAAAGGCTCAGAAATGGGCGGCGCGCTATATCCCCACCCCCGATGACACAAACATCATTAAACATCGCTTGATGGCCGGTGAAATGGTCAAGGTGTTGACGGTAGTCCAAGTGGAAATTGAATTAACCCGTCGTCGCCAGGAGCGGGTAGCGAAGCTGAGTTTGCTTGGCATCGGCGACGCATTTATCAATGATGGACTTGTCGAAGAACACCCGGAACTACTCAAGCAGGGCATGTGGGGTGTCGTCGAATTGATGAATACCCAAGAAGGCGTAGTCCTCAATTCATTTAAACCTATGCAGGCGCATGTCAACCTTTCGTTGTTCAAGGATGCGCGACGGCAGTTTTCCTTGGCCGAATGGCGTTCCTTGATGTTGATCTCGATGGGTTATAACCCGGATGCCTTTACAGAAGATGAGCAACTTATGCTCCTGTGTCGTTTATTGCCGCTTGTGCAGAAAAATATGCACTTGATGGAGTTAGCACCTAAAGGGACAGGCAAGAGTTATATTTACGAAAATATCAATCCCCGCGTGCGGCTTGTCAGTGGTGGAAACGTTTCTCCTGCTGTTCTCTTTGTCAACAACGCTAGTGGCCAATGGGGACTACTAGCTCGCTATGGGGTGGTCGTGCTGGATGAAGTACAGACTCTGCGCTTTGAGAAACCCGAAGAGATCGTCGGTGGGTTGAAGGGGTTTTTGGCTAACGGACGGCTCTCTCGTGGTGGCCTGTACGAAACGGCCAGCGATTGCAGTTTGGTTATGTTGGCAAACATATTGCTGGACAACCAGCAACGGCCAGTGAAGGAGATTTTGGTAGAGGAGCTACCTCCCTTTTTGCGAGAAACCGCCTTCTTGGACCGAATGCGTGGTGTGATTCCCGGTTGGAAAATCAGAAAACTGAGCAGTGAATGTTTTGCTCAGAGCATCGGTCTAAAATCAGACTTCTTTGGTGACGCCTTGATGGCGCTGCGCAACGATCTTGATTTCGATCAAAGGGCTACCCGCAGAATTGAACTCACTGGTTCAAGAGTCTATAAACGCAATGAGGATTCTGTTCGCTCTATTGCGAGTGGAATGCTCAAAATTCTTTTTCCCCACGGCGAAGTAAGCGACTCAGAGTTTGAGCATTACTGTGTACGTCCTGCCCAGCAGCTACGCCAATTGGTTTGGAGTCAGTTGCAATTGTTGGATGGGGAATATCGCCAGTACGAAAGCGATATTCGCTATGAGATTCTCCCGGACTAACCCCATGGATGCACCAATCTATCTCGATAACAATGCCACCACGCCCTGTGATCCCCGTGTGGTAGAAAAGATGCTGCCCTATTTCAGCCAATGGTATGGCAATCCATCCAATGGGCTGCACAGTCAGGGGCGCAAGGCAGCAAGGGCGATTGACGAAGCACGCGAGCAGGTAGCTGCGCTGATCCACGCATCCCCAGGCGAAATACTCTTTACCGCGGGCGCAACGGAAAGCAACAACCTGGCGATTCTGGGCGTGGCTCGTTCGTTACGCGGCAACAAACGCAAACGCATTGTCACCTCTGCCATAGAACATAAAGCGGTTCTTCTTCCCTGTCATCATTTGCGAGATGAAGGATTTGAAGTCATCGTTTTGCCAGTCAATCAGTATGGGCAAGTTTCCCTGGAGCAAGCCGAAGAGGCGATCACAGAGCAGACTTTACTCGTATCGCTACAGTCTGCAAACAATGAGATCGGCACTGTACAACCCGTACAAAAGATTGCACAATTGGCTCATGCCAGAGGGGCATTGGTTCATTGCGATGCGGCCCAAACAGTTGGCAAGTCTTTGGTTGATGTGTCGTCGTTAGGTGCGGACATGTTATCCCTAAGCGCACATAAGTTTTATGGTCCAAAAGGAATTGGTGCTCTATATTTGCGGGGAGGATACCGTTCAATTGGGCTTACACCGCTTCAATTCGGCGGTGGTCAGGAGAATGGAGTTCGTTCGGGAACATCCAATGTCCCTGCGATTGTTGGACTTGGGATGACATCAAAACTGGCCGCTGAGACGGTAGAAGCTGAATCACAACGTATTTCGACGTTGCGTGACAGCCTGGAACGATTGTTGATGCAACAAATTCCAGGAATTCACATCAATGGTTTAGGCGCACCGAGGCTTCCCAATACAAGCAGTCTCACTTTTCCTGGTGTTGATGCAGATGCCTTGCTCCTGAATCTGCCAGACGTTATGATGGGGACTGGATCGGCCTGTACATCGGGAGCATTTGAACCTTCGCATGTTTTGACCGCTATCGGTCTGACCCGAGAACAGGCGGGAGCTACCATTCGCGCCAGCCTCGGTCGCTTCACATTTGCGGTCGACATTGAAACGGCAATCACCATGATTGTGGATGCTTTTCGGGAGCTTACCTCACTACTCCAATGACCTGCTTGGAAATCTATTCCTCCTCCCACCCCGACATATCCATCGACGTGCGCATTTGTATAGTTGACCCCAGTACACAGAACAGCGGAGTAACACCATAACAACACCCATCCGACTCGGTTTCTTTTCCTTCGCCCACAGGGCTGATGAGGGGGAAAATCCTACGGTAACTTGCTCGATGCAGCTCTAATCCCGATCTTAAACTGGGAGAATACGAACAAGCCGAGAAGAAATTCGTGCAAAAGACCGATGAGATACAGAAACAGGTGGTAAAGACCGCGCTGACTACGCCCGGAACTTCGCTGACCGGACCGGCGAGTCTAGCAACTTTCGGGAAGGGGCTGGCCTTTGATGTGACGACCGACAAGATTCGCGACTATTTGTATAATCGACTACTGAGCATCGATCCAAAGACTAATCGAAATCAGGGAACAATATAGTCAGGTCGGGCAACATTTACGAACACTGGCACAGTTCAGTCTCGACTCAGTGGTGATGATGGGGGAGGCAGTTGAGTCGGCCTGCCCAGCGAGGGGAAGTGAAGGATTGGATTGCGAAGGGTTTGGGACACGAGAGCTTCCCCCGCCGCAGCTTCGTATTTCAAACCGCTATGTTGACGTCGGCACGCCAGGGCAGTACAATACGACGAGCACAAGCAAATATCTAAGGTAGGGAGGGAATGCTATGAACAGTGCAACCACAGGAGACGTGCGCTTGACTGTGAATGTGTCAGCCGAACTAAAACGACGCATCCGATTGGTCTGTACGCGGCGCCAGCTATCTATGCGCGAGTACTTGACGATTGTGCTGGAAGAGCGTCTGGCCAATGACTTGACCCCGACGCAGGAATGGCGGCAGTTTGATGGCATTGACAGCGCAGACAGATCCGGTATTGGCCGAGTTGTGGGGCAATACGAAGGATGCTGTCTATGATCGTTTATGAGCTATCGTTCAAAATGGAAACATTTCAGCCGAGTAAGCCATCCCGCGCTATGCCTGTTCCTCGAACTGGAAGTTCATTTCCGCTGGATGATCCGCCCCTGCCTCACCCCTACGCAATCTACCAGTAAGCATATATTCACCAGCTACGCCCCGATCTCCACTCAACTCATCCCCACGGAGTACCTTATGACAACACCCATCCGTCTCGGCTTCTTCTCCTTCGCCCACATGCACGCGGTGAGCTATGCCCGCAGCGCACAGAATTTATCCGGCGTGGAAATTGCCGGCATCTACGACGACAACCCGGCCCGGGGCGAGGAGTGGGCCGAGAAGTTGCAGACCCGTTTCTTTGCCAGTGTGGACGCACTGCTGGCGGAAGGGCTGGACGGCGCAATTATCTGCGCCGAGAATGTAAAGCACCGCCCGCTGGTGGAAGAGTGCGCCGGGAAAGTGGGGGCGATTCTGTGCGAGAAGCCCATCGCCACCACAATCGCCGACGCCCAGGCTATCATCGATGCCTGTGCAGCCAGCCGCACAAAATTACAGACCGCCTTTCCCGTACGCTTTTCGCCGCCCATCCGCAACCTGAAAGACCAGTTGGACGCGGGCAGTCTGGGCGAAATCTACAGCGCCAAATGCACCAATCACGGCTTTCTGCCCGGTCGCTGGTTCATCGACAAACATCTGGCGGGTGGTGGCGCGGTGATCGACCACACCGTCCACGTCATCGACGTCCTGCGTTGGTTCTGGGGCGCAGAGGTGACAGAAGTCTATGCGGAAATCGGTGAGGGCTTGTTCAACCCCGGCCTCGGCATCGACGACGCAGGGCTGCTCAGTTTCCAGTTGAGCAACGGCATCTACGGCACGCTGGACACCAGTTGGAGCCGTCCGGTCAGCTACCCCACCTGGGGGGATGTGAAGATTGAAGTGCTGGGCGAGAAAGGGCTGGTTCGGGTGGACGCCCTCCGTCAGCAGGTGGCCGTTTCGTCCAATGCAGTGGGCAAAACCCAGTGGACAGACTGGGGCAGCGATATGGACGCAGGTCTGGTGGCCGACTTTGTAGGGATGATCCGGGAAGATCGGGAGCCGTCCATTACTGGCTACGACGGGCTGAAAGCGCTGGAAGTGGCTTTGGCCGCGTATGAGTCGGCGCGCACGGGGAAGACAGTCAAGTTGCAGTATCGAGTGTCTGGTGTCGAGTGTCGGCGCGTGCGGAGATGGTTCTTCAAATGTGTCAGGAGGGGAAATCGATGGCTCTGATCGAGAAATTTGAAGAGATTCGCGCCTGGCAGGAGGCAAGGATTCTGACCCGGCAGATTTATGCGCTGACCCGGATTGGTCAATTGTCAAAGGATTTCGGGCTGCGGGACCAATTGCAGAGAGCATCCGTTTCAGTGATGGCGAACATCGCCGAAGGCTTCGACTGCGATTCCCACAAGGAATTCGCCCGCTTCCTGGGAATTGCGCGCCGTTCAGCAGTCGAAGTACAATCCCTGCTCTATATCTGCTTGGACGTAGCCTACATCTCCCAGGAGCAATTCGACACCAATTACCAGCAAGCACTCAAAACCAAACGAAAGACTCACGCCCTCAAACAGTCCGTCGAAAAACGCGCCAACGCTACTTAACGACGACACCCGACACCCTAACACCAAAGGACACAATTATGACTCCTCATCTTCGCCTCGGCACATCCACCTACTCCTATTGGCACTTCACGCCGGAGAAGGTGGCGATTGAAACGGTAATAGACAACGCGGCCGCGCTCGGACTCTACGGCGTGGAGATTCTGCACCGCCAGATGGAATCGGAAGAGAACGGCTATTTACAGAAGATCAAACGCCACGCTTTTCAGTTGGGGCTGAGCCTTTATAACCTCTCCATCCACCAGGACTTTGTCCACGACGACCCGGCCGTGCGCCAGCAGCACATCGACCACACACTCCACTGCATCGATCTGGCCCACGAAATGGGCATTCCATCCATCCGGGTCAACTCCGGCGGCTTCCGCAAAGAGGGCAACTTCGACGATCTGATTGCAGCTAAAGGTTGGGTCGATCCTTGGTCTGGCTACACGAAAAAGGACGCGGTGGGCTGGGTGACAGACGCCATCGAAGCCTGTCTGCCCCACGCGGAGAAGCGGGGCGTTATGCTCCTCCTGGAAAACCACTGGGGGCTGACGACTTTTGCGGCGGATATGCGAAGTCTGATCGAGACGGTCAATTCGCCCTGGCTGCGGGCCATTCTGGATATGGGCAACTTCATCTTCGAGGACG
>Ga0209284_10006216_pt1 | contig 11678 bp, 9 predicted proteins | sample FRY03_FD_187211 | JGI IMG/M metagenome (GOLD analysis project Ga0209284, IMG submission 187211) | Freshwater microbial communities from Lake Fryxell liftoff mats and glacier meltwater in Antarctica - FRY-03 (SPAdes) (version 2) | ecosystem: Environmental > Aquatic > Freshwater > Ice > Glacier... | reverse complement strand
GGTAAGCCGACCTGGGTCGAAAAAACACGACTAGGCTTTTTCCAAATCGTTGCAGTTACTTTTTTACAAATGAAAATTAAAAACAAAAATGAAAACCCGCGCCCGGCAAAGCAGGAAAAGTTTGCGGAGGTATTTTGCGCCAACTCTGAAATCAGGAAGCTTGACGCAATCATCGAGCATCCGCGAAACCCGAACAAGCACCCAGCGGAGCAGCTCCGCTTGCTGGCCAAGATAATCCAATCGACAGGCTGGCGCAGTCCAATCGTGATTAGTAAACGCAGCGGGTTTGTGATCAAAGGCCACGGGCGTTTTCAGGCCGCGCAACTGGCGGGTCTGACCGAGGCACCTGTTGACCTCCAGGATTACGAGAGCGAGGCGGCGGAGTGGGCGGACATGATCGCGGATAACCAGTTGGCGGAACTGGCGGACATGTCTCGGGATGAGTTGCGAGCACTTGCCATTGATCTTGAAAAGAGTGGCGCTGACACCGAACTTACTGGATTTACGGAGGCTGACTTTGCGGCGCTCGTGACTCCAGAGAAAACCAATCTAATTCCGGTTGAAATAAAACCTCCGCCAAAAATGGCCTGGGCACTCATTGGCATCCCGCTCGTGAGATGGGGCGAAATTGCACCAGAGATTGAAACCATAGCCAACCTCCCGGAGGTATTTTGCGAAACCACGTATAACGATGGGTAAAACCGACAACCATAATCTTGATGCCAAGTTGGATCTGCGCCGACATTTCTTGAGACGCTATCATGCGTCGGGTGCGAATGTCTTTGATGCGTTCCAAGGCTCTGGTAAAATTTGGAGCACCTTGCGCAACGAGTTCTCGGTCTCGGGGTATTGGGGCGTTGACGTGAAACCAAAACGCGGGCGCTTGAAAATAGACTCGGCCCGCGTGCTCGATCAACCGGGTTGGCCATTTGACGTCATCGATCTCGACGCATACGGCTTGCCGTGGAAGCATTACCGCGCGGTCCTCACCCACGGGCGGCGCGACCTGACGATCTTCCTGACGGTCGGGTCATTAACTATGGGCGGCAGTGGCCTAAGCAATGAGCTTCGGTCTATCCTTGGCATTACGCTTAACGGAATCCCCAACGCCGTTAGCGCAAAAATAAATGAAGGATTCACAAAGTATTGTCTTGGAGGATGTTGGGATATTGGCTACCAATCAAGCGAGTGCATCGAAGCACTCAACCGTGGCGGCAACGCCCGGTATTTTGGAATACGCTTAAAACACACAGGACCAACATGAAAACAACGATCATCGCATGGACAGACCACACTTTTAACGCATGGTGGGGATGCGTAAAAGTTTCCGCAGGCTGCAAGAACTGTTACGCCGACACGCTATCTAAAAGCTACGGGTTTGCAAACCTTTGGGGCGCGAACTCGGAGCGCCGGACCTTCGGCGAAAAGCATTGGGCAAATCCGGTGGCGTGGAACCGGGAAGCGGCAACCGAGGGTCGCGCGCACCGCGTATTTTGCGGATCGATGATGGATTGGGCGGAGGATCACCCAACCGCCGAGGCAACCCGCCCGCAACTCTGGCAGGTCATCCGCGATACTCCGATGCTGCAATGGCAGTTGCTCACGAAACGACCGGAGAGAATCCGCGCATGCCTGCCTCAAGACTGGGGCGACGGATACCCCAACGTATGGCTTGGCACATCAGTGGAGGACATGCGGGTAGCAAATCGGGTTGACTACCTTCGAGACATTCCGGCCACCGTCCGGTTTATCAGTTACGAACCGGCGCTTGGTCCGCTGGACGATCTCAACATCACGGGACTTGATTGGGTTATTTACGGAGGGGAATCCGGCCCCGGCTACCGGCCGCACGATCTTGATTGGCCTCGCGCTATGCGGCTCAAGTGCAAGCAATCCGACGTGGCGTTTTTTTATAAGCAGGCGGCTGCACCGCGCACGGAGATGGGCACGACGCTCGACGGTGAAACGGTCAGAAAGTATCCAACACCACGATGTCTGACACCAACGCTCTAATAGTAACAGCCGACAAGCTGGAAGACCTCACCGGCCTGTCAGACCGGCGTCATCGGCAGCTCGCTAAGCTCGGTTATTTTCCTTCGCCAAAAAACGGCATGTATGATATGGCCTTGGCGATCCGTGGCATCTTCAAATATTACCGGGAGGACCGATTTGCGGAGGCGAAGACGATGCACGAGGCCAAGCTCAAAAAGTTGAGTGCGGAGGCTGCAATGGCGGAAATCAAACTAGCAGAGACGCGCGGCGAACTAGCCAGCATCTCCGACACATGCGACCAGCTCGCCATCATCAGCGCGAAGTTTGATCAGCTCATCACGCAGAAGCTCGACATCGAAGCGCCGGCGCGACTGGTAGGCAAAGACATCGTGGCCGCGCGCAACGAGTGCCGAATGATCCACGACGAGATGCGCGAGACGATCAGAGCGGGCATGAGCATTTACGAAACTCCGCACGTCCGCCCATGACACCAACCGCACGATACGACCGCTCGTTCGCCTCGGTCTCCGGCGCGCAACCGGACCGCTCACCGATCTACAAATGGGCGCGGAAGCATGTCGAGCTGCCCGAGTCTTACGCGGTGCCGGGCAAGTTCAATGTCGAGCTATCGCCCTGGATGATCGAAATCTTCGACGCGTTGAAAGACGACACGGTGCGCACGGTCACGGTCAGCAAATCCATCCAGAGCGGCGGCACGCTGATCGCTGACGTTTGGGTGCCGTGGCTGATCGTGAACCAGCCCGGTCCGATCTCATGGACGATGCACACGGACGACATGGTCCAGCGGCACGCCAAGACGCGGTTGAATCCGATCCTTGACCGATGCGCGCCGGTCGCTCGTTTGCTCCCGAGGCAGGGACCGCTGCGGACGACAACTGAAATCTACTTTGGCAATTTCTACATGGTGCTCAACTCGGCGAATCTCTCCGACCAGCAATCCCAGTCTATCCGGTTCAAAATCAACGACGAGATCTGGCATCCAAAATGGCAGTCGGTCTACAGCGAGGCGATTGGGCGCGTGACGAGATTCGAGGAGGCGGGCACCAGCAAAGTTTTGAACATCAGCCAAGGCGGATGGGAAAGCGACGTGTCGGATCAGGCGTGGCTTGCCGGCCATCAAGCCGAGTGGTCGGCCGCGTGTCCGGCGTGCGGCAAAATCCACCCGCTTAACTTCCGGCAATTCATGATCGGCGAGGACGACAAAACTCGCGCCGGGGTCGTGTGGGATCCGAAGGCGCATCGCGACGACGGCACGTTTGACGAGGCGCTGGCCGGCGCGACCGCTCGCTTTAAATGCTGCCATTGCGGGCACGAGCAACCCGACACCGACGAGACCCGTGAGCATTGGCGGCGCACTGGCAGCTACGTGACGACCCGCCTGGATGCACCCGAGCAGACGCGCAGCTACCATTTCGAGGCGCTCGTGTCCCGCCCGATGAAGCTCCTGGCTGAACAGTTCTGCATTGCGGAGAACGAGTTTCACCGCACGAGCAGCACCGAGGCCCGGCGAGTGTTCCGGCAAAAGCGGGAAGCTCGCGCATGGATTGAGCCGAGGCAGACCATTGCGATCACGCACGGGACCGGCGACTATACGGTTGCGCAGTTTGCGAATGGCGAACGGGTGGCCGGCGAGACTGCGCGGTTTATGGTGCTCGACCGGCAGCAAACGCATTGGTGGGTGGAGATCGGCGCGTGGTTGCCAGCGCCGGAATATCGGCAGCTTTACTTTGGCCGCATTGACACGATTGACCAAGTGCGGGCGATCCAACAGCGATACGGCGTGCCGGATTCGTGCGTCGCTCAGGATCGACGCTACAAGCCGAGCGACGTTGACGCGGACTGCCTGCGGTTTGGCTGGCGTGGGCTTGAGGGCGTGCGGAAAAAGACATGGACACTGCGCAACGAGGCGACCGGCCTGCTAGAGAACTACCCGCACAGCGACGTTTTGTTTGCTGCGATCAATGGAGGGTCCGCGCCTTACTACCAGTTTTCAAGCAACCACTGCAAAGACATTGTCGCAACGGCGGTCAGCGGCGAGGGTTTCAAATGGTCGTGCGCATCAGATGCGAACCCGATCTATTTTGAGCACCTCAAAGCCGAGGAAAAGAAGGAGCTGCGGCCTGGGGTTTGGGAGTGGGTCGAGGTCAAGCAAAACGCGAATCACGGTCTCGACACGGCGTCCATGATGATATGCATTGCGGTCATCGCGGGGCTCGTCCGGTTCACGGTTGAGAAACCCGATTGAAACATGAGCACGTTAATGAAAGCTAAAACACTGTCATCTTTTTTGGTGAGCTGCGAGCACTCCGGGACAGTGAGGGAAGCGCTGAGGGCTAATGGGATTGACGCATGGAGCTGCGATTTGCTACCCGCTGACGACGCAAGCCCCTACCACATCCATGGCGATTGTCGTGACGCAATGCGCTCGCGTGATTGGGGTGGCTACGGTATGCACCCCGACTGCACATTTTTGACAGTTGCGGGAATCCACTGGAATAACAGGGGAAGAGGCTGGGAAAAAACAAACGAGGCGCTCGCGTTCGTGCGTGAGCTGATCGACATCGCCGGCGATAAACCGTGGTATCTGGAAAACCCTGTTTCAATTATCTCCACTCAAATCCGCAAGCCGACGCAGACCATTCAGCCCTATAATTTTGGCGAAGACGCCAGCAAGCGAACGTGTCTCTGGCTTAACCGGCTCCCGAAGCTCACGCCGACGAAGCGAGTGCCGGGCCGGATGGTCGGTAACGTGGAACGCTGGGCAAACCAGACCGACAGCGGGCAGAACAAACTCGCGCCATCTGCCGACCGGTGGAAGTTGCGAAGCAAGACCTATTTGGGCATCGCGGCCGCAATGGCAGACCAGTGGGCTCCGGCGCTGGCAGGATGGAAGCCGGTGGCTTTTTCGGGCGATTGCAACAAAGACGGCGAGTGCTCCATCTGCGGCGAGGATTATTCGGAATGCGCCTGCCCTGGGCCAACAATGGATGAATACGAATACTTGGAGAACGGGCAAGGGACGCTCTTTGCTCGCCCCTCTTTTTGACACCCCCGCGCAGCACCATGACCGCCTTGCTACTAGCCGCCCTGATCGCCGTCGAATCCTCTGGCAACCCTGCCGCAATCGGCGACAACGGCGACGCGCTTGGCATTTTGCAAATCCATGCCTGCGTCGTGATCGACGTGAACCGGATTGCAAAAACCAACTACACGCACCGGGACGCCTTTGACCCTGAGAAGGCGCGGGAGATGTGCCGGATCTACCTCGAGCACTACGTCACCGAGCGGCGCCTTGGTCGCCCGCCGACTATGGCCGATTATGCGCGAGTCTGGAACGGTGGGCCGAATGGTTATCGGAAACCGGCAACCGCGAAATACTGGGAGAAAGTGAGATCTCATTTAGAGCCATGACCGCGACAAAGCCACACCCTCCCGCTTGTGACGCGACGTTACCCGCCATTCGTCCGCACCGGCTCGAAGTCGGCATGACCTTGCGGGACACGTTCATCGACGCCGGGGGCGCGCTGCATAAATTTGCCCGCCCGCACCGCATCGTTGGCATCACTCCTGGCGGTCGTGGTCGTGCGGACCTGATCCACCTGAGAGTCTCTGCCTTTTGACGAGCGCCGTCAAAGTATGCCCGGCAACGCTTTTATTGGTCTCGATCTTGCGACGCTGACCACCCTTCGGACCGCCTACGTGAGCGCCATCACGGCGCTGGCGTCAAACATGTCGTACTCCCTGAACGGTCGCAGCCTGACGCGGTCGAGCTTGCCGGACGTAAAAGCGACGCTGTCAGAAATCCAAGCGGCCATCGTCGATATTAACGAGACCACGACCGACCGCACCCTCGTGAGCTTCACCGGATTATGAACGGCCTCAATCTTTCGCAGCTCATCAAATCTCAGCCGTTCTTCGAGCGCGCAATTTCTGCGGTCGCCCCAGGCTACGGTCTGCGCAGATTGCAATCTCAGGTCCAACGCGAGATGTTTAGCTACGAGGCCGCGCGCGCGGATCGTATCTACGCGCCCAAGACTTTCGCCCCGCCCGCCGAGTCAATGCGGACCCAGCGCGACCGCGTGCTGATGATGTGGGAGGCGCTCGACCTCGTTGAAAATTTCCCGCGCGCGAAAGCAGCCATCACCCGCTACGGCACTTTTTTGACCCCGACAGAATACGCGCCGACGACCGGAGACCGGGACTATGATGCTCAGGTTGCGGACTGGTTTCACGGGTGGTGCAAGTCGTGCGACATCACCGGCAGGCACAGCTTTCGCAAGCTGTTGCAGTTGGCGGTTGAGATGCGCCCGGCGTATGGTGACTGCGGCATTGCGCTCCGGCGCGACGGCGACGAACTGCGCTTGCAGCTCATCCCAGGTGACCGCATTGGCAATCCGAACGAGACTGGATTGACGAGCATTGGCGACGACCGACGTTATTTTTCCGGCGTCGTCACGAACCGCATCGGCAAACCCACCGCGTATCGGATCTTCACAGTCACGGACTCCGGCGCTTATGTAGACCCCGAGGACGTTGACGCTCCTCAGTTTTTCCATTATTTCGACCCCTTCCGCGTTGACCAATATCGAGGCGTCACGGACTTTCACTCCGTCGCTCGCACCGCTCGCATGTTCAAGGATATTCTCGACGCAGAAAAGGTCGGGGTGCTTTACGCGTCGCAGCAAGCCGCGCTGATCTTCAACGACCGAGGCCAAGCGCCCAGTCGGAATCTGTTCACGCCGGCCAACGCCGCTTTCCTTGCTAACGGTGAGCAGCCGAAAGAGGAGCAGTCTCAGATTGGCACGATCAAATACTTTCAACAGGGCGACAAAGTGGAGACGATGCCTTCGCGTCCAGGCAGCGCATTCGAGGGCTTTCTTGATCTCCTTTCGCATGAGATTGCACTCGGTCTCGGTGGCTATCCGGCAGGTGTATTGTGGGGCACGCAGGATTTCAAAGGCCCGTCCGTGCGTGCCGAGTTCGCCCAGGCCGACCGCGTGAACACCCGGCATCAAGGGATCCTCTGCGACAAGCTGCTCGATCCGATCAAAAATGCGGCGATCCTCGACGCCATCGCTCGCAAAGAATTACCACCGCCGCCACGGATTGCCGGCGAGACTTTTGAGCGCTCGATTGTTAGAGCGACCGCTGGCACGTTCCGATTTCCGCCGCGCCTGACGATTGACGTGGGCCGCGAATCCATTGCCCGCATTGCCGAGCTGACTAACGGCGCAGGCAGCTTGCAGGAGATCGCTGCCGAGGATGGTAAAGACGCATTTACCCGCCTCGAGGAAAAGGCGCAGGCCGCTGGATGGATCAAGGAACTTGCGACCAAATACGGCGTGCCCGAGACCGCAATCAACCTGCCCGGCGGACAACTGCCGAGCACGCCAGCCGCCGCCGCTGCGGTCGGTGAGCAAGCGGGCAAGGACGCGGCGCAGGCGCAGGCCGATAGCGTGCCGAATTCAAATGGCGCGTTGCACGGTGCTGGAAATGTCAAACTCGAGGAACCCACACCCCGCGAGATCATCACATTTGATCGTGCTCGATCTTCGGTTATGATTGAACTGTCTGAAAAACTAACCGCTATTCGCGCCAAGCGCGTTAACGCCAGGAATTAACATGCTCTCAGTCGTTGAATCTTATGCCGCACTCCTAAGCCAGCACGACGAAGAACTCGAAACGCTGATTGAGGCGATTCCGAAGTTGCACGCCGAGCTTGCTGAGAAGCTGGCCGGGTGGGTGGATGAAATATCGGCAAACGATATGATCGAGGTCGGGAAATTGGTCCAATCGGTGGCCGATGCTTCCGAGCGCATCAAATCGGAGCTCTTTCAAAAGCTTTCGGCGCTTGAGTCTGCTGGCAAACTCACGAATGAAAAGTTGCGGGCGCAATTTACCGCACAGATCGCCGCTCTTCCGGTCCCGATAACGCTTGCCGCAATCAATAAGATCGCATCGGCAAAGGCTGGCGACGTTTTGGAGCTATCGAAACAGCAACACGCACTGCACGAGATCGCACTGGCCGACGCAACGACCGCTCATCAGTTGGCCGCTGAGATGGCGTTTGTCAACGCATGGACTGGCAAATTTGATCCAGATCGTGGATACAAGCGCGGTGAGATTTTTAATCTGCGCGGTTCTACTTTTTTGGTTTTACGCGATACACCGGCTGGCGAAACTCCGAGCAGCTCGGTTTTACGCAAACCGAATCCATGGTTTGCGGTGATTGCGGCTGCTGGCTCGGCTGGGCCAGCGGGCACAGACGGCACGGTTGGCGGCGGTGACGCACTCAAGTCGGATCCGCTCTCGCAATTTGCGGCGACGACCTCCGCTCAGTTGGCGGGCGTGCTCACGGATCAAACGGGCACGGGATCGGCGGTGTTTTCGATTTCGCCAACTTTGGTAACGCCTGCGCTCGGAACTCCTGCATCGGGTGATGTTGCAAATTTAACGGGCACGGCTTCGATAAACATTAACGGCACGGTGGGGGCGACGACTCCGGCGGCGGTGATTGCTACAACTGTTGCGGCCAGCGGTAATATTACTGGTAGCAATTTGTCTGGAACTAATACGGGCGATCAGACCAATATTACCGGCAACGCAGCTACCGTAACGACGAACGCTAATTTGACCGGAACCGTAACAAGCGTTGGGAACGCCACGGTTATTGCCAGTGGTGCTATCTCTAACGGGATGTTGGCTAACGCTGATGTAGCAAATTTGTCTGGAACGAACACCGGAGACAACCCGGGAGTCACTGCGGTCACCGGCACTGCTCCGATTGTGTCAAGCGGAACGTCAACGCCTGCAATTTCAATTACAGCGGCTTCAACCGGCGCGGCTGGAAGCATGTCGGCAGCGGACAAAACTAAGCTCGATGGTGTGGCTACTGGTGCGACGGCAAATAGTGAAGACGCGACTCTGCTTGCCCGGGCGAATCATACCGGCACGCAGGCGGTGGCCACGATTACGGGACTTGGCACGCTTGCCACGCAAAACGGCACATTTTCTGGAACGAGCAGCGGCACGAACACCGGAGATAACACTGTAAGCACTAGCGGCGCGGCGACGACCGCAGTGACGCTACTTACACCTCGCGCAATTAACGGGACCGATTTTGATGGCAGCACGGCAATTACCGTCACGGCAGCGGCTGGCACGCTGACCGGCGCAACGCTCGCAGCTAGTGTCACAGCATCATCGCTGACCTCGGTCGGCACGCTCTCATCGTTGACTGTCACGGGCACTCTTACGGTGCCAGCGCCCGTAAACGACACCGATGCTGCCTCGAAAGGTTACGCCGACGCAATCAAGCAGGGTCTCGACATTAAGGATTCCGTTCGCGCGGCATCTACTGCCAACATCGCGGTCGCCAGTGCTTTAATCAACGCTTCCGTGGTGGATGGTGTGACCCTGGCAACGGGCGACCGAGTGATTCTGAAAGATCAGAGCGCCGCCGCTGAGAATGGGATTTGGGTCGTCGTTGCTTCCGGCGCTGCGTCGCGATCTACGGACGCAGACACATCCGCAAAAGTTACCTCAGGGCTTTATACTTTTGTTTCCGAGGGCACGGCGTCTGCCTCGTTTGGATTTGTGCTCACGACGGCTGACCCGATCACGTTGGGAACGACCTCACTGTCCTTCACTCAATTCAGTGGTGCTGGCCAAATTACTGCCGGCGCCGGACTCACGAAAACTGGCAACACGATCAATGCGGTCGGCACATCAAACCGGATTACGATTGCGGCAGACTCGATTGATATTGGTTCTGATGTTGTGACGCTTTCTGGTTCGCAGACGCTCGCCAACAAAATCATTGATGCATCGCAGCTCAGCGGGTCAGTTGCCGCCGCACGTATGCCTGCTTTGACTGGCGACATTGCTACGTCTGCCGGTGCCGTTGCGACCACTTTGGCAACCGTAAACGCTGACGTAGGCACTTACGGATCGGCAACTGCATCTCCGCAGATCACGATCAACGCGAAGGGTCTGTTGACGTCGGCAAGCTCGGTGACGATCACCCCGGCGGTCGGATCGATTAGCGGCCTTGGCTCTGGTGTGTCGTCGGCGCTTGCGGTCAATGTTGGCACGGCAGGCTCTCCGATTGTGAACGGCGGCGTCCTGGGCACACCATCATCTGGCAGCGCGGCGAACCTCACGAGTTTTCCGACGTTGAATCAAAACACTACGGGCAACGCGTCCACGGTCACGACAAACGCCGATCTCACAGGCCCGGTAACGAGCACCGGCAACGCCACAGCCATTGCTAACGCCGCGATTTCTAATGCGATGCTGGCGAACTCTGCGGTCGCAAATCTCAGCGGCACGAACACCGGGGACCAGACCAACATCTCTGGCAACGCGGCCACGGTCACAACCAACGCTGATTTGACCGGGCCGGTCACAAGTGTGGGGAACGCCACAGCCATTGCAAACGCCGCGATTTCCAACGCGATGTTGGCAAATTCGGCGGTCGCTAATTTGAGCGGCACCAACACGGGCGACAATACGGTTTCGACCTCTGGCGCAGCGACCACGGCGGCAACCCTTCTGACCGCGCGCACGATTGGCGGCACCAGCTTTGACGGTTCGGCGAACATTGCGGTCGCGCTTGCTGCGACGGCGACTGCTCTGGCCACGACACGGGCCATCTACGGAAACAACTTCGACGGTTCGGCTGCGCTTACGCAGATTATTGGGAGCGCGTTCGGCGGGACTGGCAACGGCTTTACCAAGTTCAGCGGCCCGACGACGGCAGAGAAGACTTTCACCTTGCCGGACGCCAGTTCCACATTGCTCTTCTCGGGTGGTGCGCTTGGCACTCCCGCCAGTGGCACCGTCACGAATCTGACCGGCACGGCCTCTATCAACATTAACGGCACGGTGGGCGCGACCACGCCCAGCACGGGTGCGTTCACGACGCTGAGCGCGACGGGGGCGGTAACATCCCTTGGAAACTTTTTGGGCAGCAACAATGCCGCATATCTAACGTGGCAGGGTGCTTCTGGCGGGGCGGTTACGTCCAACATTCAATCTGAGGCTGGCGCGGCTTTCGTTCGGGGGTCTGCAAGGAACGGGACGGGTGCTGTTGGCGTTCGTTTTCAGGGACATCTCATTGGGGGAACCTTTGCCACTCCTTTGGCTGCTGCGAACGGTTCATTAACTGCCCTAAACCATCTTACATGGGGTGGTTCCACTTGGGCAACGGCGGGCGCTGTTGAGATCACTAACACAGAAGCGCATTCGGAAGCTGCACGCGGAACGAAAGTCACCATATCGGCCACGGCGAACGGCAGCGTGAGTCCGGCGACGGTGTTGGATATTACCTCCACCGGCCTCGCCGTCACGGGCACCGGCAGCTTCACGGGTGACGTTACGTTTACAGCTACAAACAACCGTATCCTTGCGACAGATAACGCCGCCTACGGCACATGGCAAGGCGCCGCAACACAGCAGAACCGGGGCTTTTTCGTTCAGCGCGAAAACGACAACGCAGGGTTTTTTGCGCTAAGCCTGGGCACTAATCGAACGGTCGCTTTTGAAGGCAATTTTATTGGTGGCACGTTTGCATCGAAGGCCAACACTGTTAGCAATAGCATACTTCGTATGCGGTTTAACGGATACGATACCACGAACGGGATTGGGCTTGGCAGTGCTGAGTT
>Ga0209284_10006210_pt1 | contig 11687 bp, 8 predicted proteins | sample FRY03_FD_187211 | JGI IMG/M metagenome (GOLD analysis project Ga0209284, IMG submission 187211) | Freshwater microbial communities from Lake Fryxell liftoff mats and glacier meltwater in Antarctica - FRY-03 (SPAdes) (version 2) | ecosystem: Environmental > Aquatic > Freshwater > Ice > Glacier... | reverse complement strand
TCATAGCCGTCTTCTTCAATGGTGAAAACGAGACCATTCAGGTTAAAAGTGACCGTTTTATTCATGGTTGTTGGTTTGATTGGTTTTGTTTAAAATACTGTTGATAGAGCCCGTGAGCTCCTGCCAGGTGGCGTGTAAACTTTGGAGGAAGGCGCTGCCTTCATCGGTAAGTCGGTAATATTTGCGAGGTGGTCCGGAGGGTGACTCTTTCCAAGTGTAGGCCAGCAGTCCCACCTTTTGCAGGCGGTTGAGCAAGGGATAGAGGGTGCCTTCTACCACGATGATGCGCGCGGCTTTGAGCTCTTCGATGAGATCGGAGGTGTACACCTCTCCCCTCGCAATCACGAGTAAGATCCCGTATTCGAGGATGCCTTTGCGCATTTGGATGGATGTGTTTTCAGCATTCATAGCATGGTACTTTGTTATTACAGGTACAAAGCTATAAAAGGTATTGTGTTATGCAAGGTACTATTTAAAAAAATAATGCTTTTTAACAAAAAATTGGGTAGAAATAAGGGAGAGTGGCGTTTAAGTGCTTTAAACGGAACCATAGCCGCAAAAAAAATGTAGTTTTGCAATTGTGTTGCAAATGCGTTGCCTGCTTTTTTTTCTTTTGCTGTTTGGGAGTCCTGCCGGGGTACTTGCGCAGTTTGCGCTCAGCGGTCAAGTGCTCGATTCAGCGGGCGCGCCGGTGGAGGGTGCGAGTGTGTTGGTGCACGAAATTCAGCGTGGGCGTATTACCGATAACCGAGGTGAATTCAGCTTTGAAACGCTCAAACGGGGTGATTACCACCTTCACATTCAGTTTTTGGGCTACGAAGCACAGCGTGTGGATGTGCGGCTGCATCAAAACAAGGTGCTGCGAGTGGTGTTGAAGGCCACGAGTTTAGAGCTGCGCGAGGTGCTGATAGAAAACGACCTCACCAAGACCAATGAGCAGCAGCAAACACAAAGTATTGTGGTGGTGAGCGAGGAGCAATTGCGTAAATATGCGGGGCAAACCCTCATGCAGAGTTTGGAGCGGCTGCCTGGCATCCAAACCATCAATACGGGCATAGGCGTTTCGAAACCTGTGATTCGTGGACTTAGTTTTAACCGCGTGGCGGTAACTGAAAACGGCATCAAACAAGAAGGACAGCAGTGGGGCATCGATCACGGACTCGAAATAGATCAGTTTAACGTGGGTCGGGTAGAGATTTTGAAAGGCCCCGCCTCCCTCCTTTACGGGTCAGATGCCATGGCGGGAGTTTTGCAGATTAAGCCAGCACTTTTTCCGGCCGAAGACCAAGTAACCGGCACTGTAACCCTGCTGGGCCGCAGTGTAAACCAACATGTGGGCAGCTCGGCGGCGGTGCAGGGCCATGCGCGCAGTGGTTTGGTGTACCGGTTGCGGGCTACGGCACACAGCTATGGCGACTACACCCTGCCTGCCGATTCGTTTACTTATAACCGCTTCCAGATTCCAATTCCTAATGGTCGGCTCGAAAACACCGCCGGCGAAGAGCTACACTTGAGCGGCTCGGTGGGGGTGAACAAAAAATGGGGCTACAGTCATGTGAATGTTAGTCGATTTAACCAGCAAATTGGCTTTTTTCCGGGTGCGATGGGCCGGCCGCTTGGCTATAAAGTGGTTAACGACGGCGACAGGCGCAACATTACCTTGCCTAGTCAGTCGATACGCCACTACAAAGTCAGCAGCAACAGCAGCGTGATTTTGGGCAGCAACTGGCTGGAGCTCGACCTGGGCTACCAGTTAAACGAGCGCCGAGAACTGTCGCTACCGCATGCCCACGGTCGTCCTTTTTTAGACAGCAGCAACAACGTTGCCCACGGCATGGACCTCAGCACCTGGAGTTACAACGCCCGCTACCACATCAAAATAGATACCGCACGCAACCTCATTTTGGGGGCGAGTGGCCAGTATCAGCAAAACCGTATTTCGGGATTTGAGTTTTTGGTCCCTAACTACACCGCCTTGCAATCGGGTGTTTTTGCCTTGCTGCAATGGCAGTTGCGGCCGCGCTTATTCGCCAGTGCAGGGGTACGCTACGACATTGGGCGCCTGCAGAGCGAGCGGTATCGGGAAAGTTTATTGGTTGCCGGCGAATGGCTTGATCGGCAGCGGGCGCCGCAGATAGATCGCTTTTTCCACAACGGCTCGGGTGCCGTGGGATTGAGCTGGATGCCCAAGCCCGACCTCAACCTGAAAGCCAACCTCGGTAGCAGTTTCCGACTGCCTACGGTACCCGAGCTTACCAGCAATGGCGTGCACCACGGTAGTTTTCGGCACGAGGTTGGCGACAGCACCTTGGATTCAGAGCGTGGCTGGCAATTAGACCTCGCTGTAAATTACCGAAAAGCCCGCTGGGAGTTTAAACTGAGTCCGTACTTTAACTACTTCCACAATTACATCTACCTGCGCCCAACCGGACAGTTCACTTTTTTACCAGAAGGCGGCCAGATATTTTTATACAGTCAGGGCAGTGTGGTGCACACCGGAAGCGAATTGCAGCTCGAATACCACCTGCTGCCCAATCTTCACCTAGCCTTGCTTGGTGAATATGTGTGGATGAAAAACCTGGATACGGGCGTGCCTTTGCCTTGGACTTCACCTGGGAGCGTGACTTGGGAGGTAGAATATACGCTTGAAAGAGGCCCTAAATGGCTAGAAAAGCCTTTCGTAGGGCTGGATTGGCGTTGGGTAGCGGCGCAAACGCGGGTAGATCGCAACGAAGAACCTACCCCCGCTTACCAATTACTGAATGTGCAGCTCGGTGGCAATTTGAAGGCCGGCAAGCAGCAGCTAGAAGTGCGTTTGATGGCCCAAAACCTACTCAACGTGCGCTACCTTAACCACATGAGCCGCTATCGGCTGCTCAACTTGCCCGAGCCGGGAAGAAATATACAGGCGGTGGTGAGTTGGTTGTTTTGACGAAATGTCACAACTAACCGCTAGCTTCTCTTTTACCCAAAAGCCCATAAAAAAACCGACAATCGCTTGTCGGTTTTTTGTTTGTTACTAATAGCTTTTCAAGTTCAATCAGTACTTAATGCTTAGGCCCATGTTGTGGAACATAAAGGCCCATTTATCGGCCTGCTCGGCGATGATCATGGAAGTAGGCTTTCCTGCCCCGTGACCAGCTTTGGTTTCGATGCGAATGATTACCGGCGCTGTGCCGACGTGACCGGCTTGCAACACTGCAGCAAACTTAAAGCTGTGGGCAGGCACTACGCGGTCGTCGTGGTCGCCGGTAGTAATCATCGTAGCCGGATAAGCCGTGCCCTCTTTTATATTGTGTACTGGTGAGTAGGCATAGAGGTACTCAAACATCTCCTTGCTATCGTCGGCGGTGCCATAATCGTAAGCCCAGCCGGCACCAGCGGTAAATTTGTGGTAGCGGAGCATGTCGAGCACACCCACTGCCGGGAAACATACTTTGAACAATTCGGGGCGCTGGGTCATGCAAGCACCTACAAGCAAACCACCGTTTGAACCCCCAGCAATGGCCAGATAAGGCGTGCTGGTGTATTTTTCTGCGATTAAATATTCCGCTGCGGCAATAAAATCGTCGAATACATTTTGCTTTTTCACTTGCGTGCCAGCATCGTGCCAAGCATCCCCATATTCGCCACCACCACGGAGATTAGCAACAGCAAAAATACCTCCGTTCTCCATCAAAACGATGTTAGAGATACTAAAGCTAGGCGTCAAACTCACGTTAAAGCCGCCGTAACCGTACAACATCGTTGGATTATTTCCATTGAGTTCAATGCCCTTTTTATGGGTAATGATCATCGGCACTCGGGTGCCATCTTTAGAGGTGTAAAAAACCTGCTTGCTTTCATATTGCGTTGGGTCGAATTGCACACCACTTTGCTTGTACACGTCACTGGTGCCATCTTCAAGGGTATATTTGAAGATGGTAGGAGGATATGTGTAAGAAGTAAAGGTGTAATACACCTCTGTTTCGTTGCGTTTGCCGCCAAAACCAGCCGCTGTGCCAATGCCTGGAAGCTCAATTTCACGGATCAAGGTACCTGTGAGGTCGTACTGCTGTACCATGCTCACCGCATCTTTGAGGTAATTGCAAAACAGCACACCCCCTGCACTGCCTACGGTTAAGGGGTTTTCGGTTGTTTCGATGAGGGTGGTCCAATTTAATGGTGTTGCTTTGCTCGCATCGGCCACCACCACCTTGCGATTGGGTGCTCCTAAATTGGTTTGTATGTAAAGCTGTCCGTTTTCGCTGTGAATCACATCGTGTTCGTTGTCGAAACCACTCACTAGGGTCTGAATTTTACTGTTTGGCTTGCTCAAATCTTGCAAGTAGAGCTCGTTGCCGTAGGTAGCATTGGCGGCGGTAATCACCAAATACATCCCGTCTTCGGTTACGCCACCGCCTATGTAACGGCGGGGTTGGGCTTCGCCACCAAACACCAGTGCGTCTTCGCTTTGTGTTTTGCCGAGTTTGTGAAAGAAAAGTTTGTGAAATTGGGTTTTGCCTGAAAGCTGCGAGCCTTCTTCAGGCTTGTCGTAGCTGCTGTAGTAAAATCCTTCGTTGCCTTTCCAGCTGATACCGCTGAATTTAACGTCGCTGAGGGTGTCTTCGAGCACGGCCTTGGTTTCGGTATTTAGCACAATCACTTTGCGCCAGTCGCTGCCGCCTTCGCTGATTTGGTAGGCACACAGACTGCCATCTTTGGTAAAATTAATACCGGCTAACGAGGTGGTGCCGTCGGCGGAGAAGCTGTTGGGATCAAGGAAAACCTCTGGCTCGCCGCCTGTCTTTTGGCGGTAAAGCACATATTGGTTTTGAAGTCCGTCGTTTTTGTAGAAGTAGGTGTAAGCGCCTTCTACAAAGGGAGCGCTGTATTTTTCGTAATTCCAGAGGCCTTCGAGGCGGGTGTAAGCGCCTTCTACAAAGGGAGCGCTGTATTTTTCGTAATTCCAGAGGCCTTCGAGGCGGGTTTTGATGGCGTCTCGGAAGGGAATTTTGTCGAGGTAACCGAAGCTCACCTCATTTTGGGCCACTACCCAAGCTTTGGTTTCGGCCGATTCGTCATCTTCTAACCAGCGATACGGATCGTTAACCATGGTGCCGAAATATTCGTCGATCTGGTCGGTTTTTTGCGTTTCTGGATATACGAGCACTGTTTCTTTTGGTTTTTGATCGCAGGAGGCCAGCAAAAGGGCACCGGCGGCGATGCTAGGTAATAGGTTTTTCATCTGCTTCGGTTTTAGATGCAACTTCAAAGCTACTAAAGGCTGGGCAGAAGTAAGTAAAAAGAAAGGTTAAATTGGGAGGGGATGCGTGGGTAAGGGCATTTGTGATGAATCGCGCATATACTGGGGCGGAGAAAAAAAAAGGACCGGCTTTCTAGCCGGTCCTGAAACTAAACCTGTACGTAAAACACGAACAGAAAATTGCTTATTTGCTAACTACAATTTTGAAAGCTGCGGCGTCATTTAAAGTGCTGATGCGACCAAAATACACACCTTCGTTCCAGGCATTGGTGTTGATGCGCACACGGTTGTCGAACAACGGCAACTGCTGGCTGTACACCACACGACCAACGGCATCCACCACCTCGAGCTGAGCGCCAGCAAGGCGCTCTTCGTAGGTAACGTTTAATTCACCATTTACGGGATTGGGGAAGCTACGGAATTCGGAAGCCCTCGAGCTGAGCGCCAGCAAGGCGCTCTTCGTAGGTAACGTTTAATTCACCATTTACGGGATTGGGGAAGCTACGGAATTCGGAAGCTTTGATAGCAGCTACACTGCTCGCTATTGCTGGGAGTGACAACAACGGACCACCTGCTGGCGCAGCTACAAACAAACCAAAAGCTGGTCCATTGCTGTTGTTGCTTGGATTGAGAAATCCAGAAGCCAATACCACCAAGGCTGCGTTGGCTAAATTTAACGTTTGCAAAGGCGCTGAAAAAGTAGCGATGTTTGCACCTCCTGCGGGTGCTATGCCAATGCCGTAATCGAGCGGCGCCAAGCCCAAATAGCCTGCAAAATTGCCGTAGCTCAAATTGGGTACAAGTCCTGGTACCGGCACTGTGGTTTCATTTACGTCTACCGCTGGGGCATCGGTGGAACCATGGAACACAAGTACATCTACTTGACCTGAGGTAGCTGCCGCTTCACGTCCACTGGCCACATACAAATCAAATGGTGTAGCTGGGGAGTAGCCAGTTGGGGATACAATGCCATTGGCTACTACAATGTAAGTAGAGTCGGCTGCCAAAGTTACCCGCTTAACGAATACGGCTGCGTTGGTATCGGCGGCGCCAGGGGCAGTGATGTGGAGGTTAAGCTGTACAGCTGCTGGCAGCGACAAAAAAGGTGTGGCCGTGCGGAAAGCTACATTTGGAAGTGCTCTGGCACCATTTACCCAAATATCAACAGTAGCGGCTGCAGCATCTGCTGAATTGTGAATTACTTGCACACGCGCCGTCTGGGCCGTTGCGGTGACGCTACCCATGGCGAGCATCAATGCGATTGATTTTAGAAATTTGGTCATAAGATTGGGATTTAGATGAATGTACAACGCCATCAACCAATACTTGTTTGCAACTTTATTGCAAATATGAATACATTAAATATATGAGACTATTTAAGTCGCTGATTTTGTTTCCGTTTGTTTTTGAAAAAAAATAAATTTTAACATTTCTTTAATTCAAAATAACTGCCCTTCTGTGGCAGAAAAAACAACTTACTCTCTAACTATACTTCAGATTTCATAAAAAGTTAGCCTTTCGTATGGAAACTTACACCCCTATTTACTTTCTTTCAGCACCATATCGATGGTGATGGCTGCAGCAAGAATAATTACTTTTTGCTGGGGATTGTTGAGCTCAGGACTGATGCCCACATTGTATTTATCGGCCGTCGAAAAAAACTCTTTGGCCATGCCTGCCCATTTTTTAGCTATGGCGCCAATCGGTTGGCCTTGCGCATTGCTGATCACAAAATCCCAGGCGGTCCAGTCGCCATTGATCTCGGCCACCAATTGCTCCTGAGTATCGTAAATGCGGAAGCGCGATTTTAACAGCCGGAATTGCTGCTTGATTTTGCCAATGCCCTGGCCTTGGTGGTCGAGAATGTCGATGCTCGACATCCAGAAAGTCCAGCCGCGCTTTACCGTGGCCTGCACCACACCCGCTTCATCCTGAATCTCGAGCATAAAAGGCAGCATGCCCTTGTTAAACAAGAGCCGCAATAGTTTTTGTCCTGCCGTAAGCTTCTGATAAATGCCTCCGATCGGCATTCCATCTCCATCATACAACAGATAGCGGTTTTCGAATTTGAAGAAATCGACTTTTTCGTCGATGAAGTAGCGATTTGGGCTGAAAAAAGGGTTGTACATGGCTTGGTTTCAATGGTGCAAGGTAATTCCAAAATGCGGAGCAAGGGATACCTGAGCAGACAAAAAGCCGCTTAGCAATATTTTACGTCATCAAAGGCGATTGATTGGCAAAAGTTCTCTGAAAACAACTATTTTGGCACCCTTTTAAGTCTATACATTGACTGATTTTTCGCTTTGGTTCGAAACCGGCCTGTGGCACATCGCCGATTGGCAAGGCTACGACCACATTTTGTTTCTGCTGGCCTTGTGCTGCATGTACCAGTGGCGCGACTGGAAAGCGCTTTTGGTGCTTGTAACGGCCTTTACGCTGGGGCACAGCTTGACCCTCGCCCTGAGTGTGCTCGAGGTTGTTAAAATCAAAGCCGCTTACATCGAATTTGCCATCCCGCTGAGCATTGTGCTCACCAGTGTTTACAACCTCAGCAAGCTCAACCGCAAGGTGCAGGGCGACAAAATACGCTATCTGATGGCCTTGCTGTTTGGCCTGGTGCATGGCCTAGGCTTCAGCTACTTTCTAAAATCGATGCTCGGTCGCCAAACCGATTTGCTGCTCCCTTTGTTTGCCTTTAATGTGGGACTCGAAGCTGGCCAGATACTCATTTTATTGGGTGTTTTGATGTTGGGAAGTCTGGCTACGCTCCTCAAAATAAAAGAGCGCGACTGGCGATTTTTCCTTTCCGCTGCCGTTTTCGGCATTTCCTTGCTTATGACTATTGAAAGATATCCTTTATGATAAAAAACTACCTTTTGCAGCGCGGGCTTTTGCTCGCAGGCTTTCTATTTTCGCTACAAACGGCCGTGCAGGCCCAAAATCTGCGCAACAATCCCACCTCCAACCACGGCAACAAATTTGAGCAACTCGGCACCATTTTGCCCGATGCCAATACCTACCGCACGGCTTCTGGGGCGCCTGGGCACCAATATTGGCAGCAGCAGGCCGATTACGAGATTGATGCGCAGCTAGACGAGGTGAACTTGGTGCTCAATGGCAAGGAGCGGGTAACCTACACCAACCACTCACCCGATGCCTTGCCGTATTTATGGCTACAGCTCGACGAAAATGAGCACAATCCAAACAGCGAATCCAATTTTTTTAACGGAAATCAGGTAAGTAAACGCATTTCACCCCGCGATTTAGAGCGCTTGGATGTACAAAGCGAATTGGCTGGTTACGGGGTACAAATAAAAACCGTTACCGACGACAAAGGCCGTGCGTTGCCCTACACCATCAACGGAACCATGATGCGCATCGATTTGCCTAAAGCTTTGGCACCCGGAAAAAAAACAACTTTCCGCATTGCTTGGAGTTACCGCATTCCTGAGCGCAACCGCATCGGCGGTCGTGGCGGGTACGAAGCCTTTGCCGATGGCAACGCCCTGTTCACCATTAGCCAATGGTTTCCGCGTTTGTGCGTGTACAGCGATTACCAGGGCTGGAACAACAAACAGTTCACTGGCCGCGGCGAATTTTCATTGCCCTTTGGCAATTACAAGGTGCGCATGGACGTTCCCGAAGACCACCTGATTGTAGCCACTGGCGAATGCAGCAACTACCAAGAAGTGCTCACCGCCGACCAGTTCCAACGCTGGAAAAAGGCTCAAACTGCCACTGAGCCAGTAGAAATTGTGACCCTTGCAGAAGCCCTTCAACGCGAAAAAAAACCAGCAAAAGGCCGCAAGGTGTGGCAATACAACGCCACCAATGTGCGTGATTTTGCCTGGGGCAGCTCCCGTAAATTTATTTGGGACGTGATGCCTGTGCTCATTGAGGGGAAAAAAGTAATGGCCATGAGCGCCTATCCCAAAGAATCCTACGGACTTTATCGGAAGTACAGCACCAAAGTAGTGGCTCACACCCTGCAAGTGTACAGCAAATTTACCATTCCCTACCCCTACCCTGTAGCTATCAGTGTAGAGGCCAGCAGCGGCATGGAGTACCCCATGATTTGCTTCAACTATGGTCGCACCAACGAAGACGGCACCTACAGCGAGCAAACCAAATACGGCATGATTGGGGTGATCATCCACGAAGTGGGGCATAACTTTTTTCCCATGATTGTGAACAGCGACGAGCGCAATTGGAGCTGGATGGATGAAGGCTTGAACACCTTTGTGCAGTTTTTGGCAGAGCAGGAGTTCGACAACAACTATCCGTCGCGGCGGGGCCCGGCACACAAAATTGTGGACTATATGAAGCTGCCCGTCGACCAGCTCGAGCCCATCATGACCAACAGCGAAAACATCGTGCAGTTTGGTCCGAATGCCTACAGCAAGCCTGCCACGGCGCTCAACATTTTGCGTGAAAGTATTATGGGCCGCGAGCTGTTCGACCATGCATTTAAAACTTACAGCACCCGCTGGGCTTTCCGGCACCCTGGTCCTGCCGACTTTTTCCGCACCATGGAAGATGCTTCGGGGGTGGACCTCGATTGGTTTTGGCGCGGCTGGTTTTACGACATCGAGCCGGTGGATATTAGTCTCGACAGCGTAGTGGTACGTCGTGTCGAGCTCGGCCATTTGGCGATTGACAGCAGCCAAAGTAGTCCGCGCCGCAACCGTGCCGCCGCCGCGGAGGATGAGTTCATCCACATCAGCCGCTACCGCAACCTGCAAGAGGGCCTTTCGTTTTTGGTGGACGTCGACACGACCCTGCGCGACTTCTACTTTCGTTACACCAAAGAACAGCGGGAGCAAGACGCCGAACTCGCCGCTACAGCTGCACCGGTAGCCGCGATGGCAGGCATGGATAGTTTAACCACGGAAGAATTTACCGAGGGCGGCTATACCTCCAAATACCTGTACGAGCTACATTTCAGTAACAAAGGCGGCTTGGTAATGCCTATTATTTTGCGTTGGGAATATGCCGATGGCAGCAGCGAAGAAGAGCGCATCAGTGCTTACATTTGGCGCAAAGACGAGCACTTGGTGGTGAAAACCTTCTTAAAAAACAAGCCTGTTCAGCGTATTGTGCTCGACCCGTGGCGAGAAACTGCCGACATAGACGAAGGCAACCATGTTTGGCCGCGAGAAGGCGCCAATGCCCAGCCTACCCCGCTGCAGTTGTTCAAAATGCGGCAAGGAGGCCGAAATGCCAGTCAGAGTACGCCCAACCCTATGCAAATGCGGCAGGGCAATAAATAGAATAACTTCAGCAGCTAGCCCGCTGCATGTACCGACGCGCGCCAGGCTTTTGTTTGCGCCATCGTCTCGTGCATTTCTATTCGCTCTTGTGTTTTTATGTGGAAAATTATCGGTGCTATGTTATTGTCTTCCACGCGCTTTTTGCTAATTTCGTATATCTTGACAAATAGCGACTTATGAAAAATATATTTAGCGCCTTAGGAGCATTGACTTTCATACTGCTGGGAACACCGGTGGCGCATGCCCAGTCCTTGCTAGATGTATTTATCGGCAAGAGAAGTCATTTGGAATTCACCGTTGGTTTAGGGCTCTTAGGTCGGCAAGAACGAACGGTATTTAACGAATTGTCTGAGTTGGGAACTGGCATCCTGTTTTTTAATCCAAGGCATTATTACTTTAAGACCGATTTTCTAGTTGATTTTGACTTTAAAAACAGCGTTCGTCTGAGTCCAAATTGGGGCATTCTTTATGGCTTTGGCATGGGCGCTATGCGTTACGACATCTACTTGGCATCTCGTAATCCCAACCATTTACCTGGCGGCTCTAACCCTTTAGAAACGGAACACATAAGGAATTTCACTAATTATAGCGCAAGAGCATTGGTTGGCGTAAGCTACAGCCATCCGATTTCCGAAAGAGCGGCTTTAACGGCAAAAGCGTATGCCGGAGCTCAACCGAATGGCGTTGAAATAGATTATCGACAAAACTCCTCAATTTTTGGCGTTTTTGGAGGTGATTTGCTTTATCTGCGCAGTTTTGCTGGGTTCGAAATAGGCTATTCGCTAGACCATACAAATGGCCTATTGCTCCTGCCAAATAGCTCAATTAGTTATCGCTATTTGCACTTTTTTGGAGGGCAAGATTACTTAGCGAGCCATACCCTTGTTGGTTTGCATCAAATTGTATTGGGGGTTGGGTTGAGACAAAACTCCAAGCCAAGCAACTAGGCTATCTCTAAAAATCCTCAAAAGCTTTCTGTACTAAACCACAGGACATGAAAAAACGGGCCAATAACCCCTTTACCGATTCACTTCCATAAACGAAGCCACCAGCAAATCGCTGTAAGCCCGGGCTTCGGCAGGGGTGTCGACATTGGCGTAATGGCGGTAGTAGGCCAGCCAAATGAGTCGCTCTTTGATGCGGAGCACGCTTAAATTAAAGACTACGAATTG
>Ga0209284_10006207_pt1 | contig 11690 bp, 9 predicted proteins | sample FRY03_FD_187211 | JGI IMG/M metagenome (GOLD analysis project Ga0209284, IMG submission 187211) | Freshwater microbial communities from Lake Fryxell liftoff mats and glacier meltwater in Antarctica - FRY-03 (SPAdes) (version 2) | ecosystem: Environmental > Aquatic > Freshwater > Ice > Glacier... | reverse complement strand
GGTTATCTCTACGGTGGCTTACGCCGGCCGCTTGCGGATTGTTGAGTGGCTGATTTTAAGGTCAGATGTTCATCCTAACCCGACGCGTCATCGAGGGATCTGCTGCGAATAACGGCGGCAATTCCATCCCTCGCTGACGCGTCGGGTTTTGAAAACGATTAAATCAATGCTCCGCTTGCGGGAAGCGAGCTGCACCATTCGACGGGTTGCTGCGGTTTCATTAACCTACGCCCGCCTGCGACCGGTTTCGAAGGCTATTTTCGCTTCATCCACTTGTTAATCTCTGCAACCTCCATGACCACAGAACTTCCAAAGCAATACGAACCGGCCGCCTCACAGACTCGCTGGGTGGAACATTGGCTGAGCCAGGGCTATTGCAACGCGGACCCAACGCCGGGCAAAGAGCAGCACACGATCATGATCCCGCTGCCAAACGTGACGGGAGCCCTGCATATGGGCCACTGTCTGAACGGCACGATTCAGGACCTGCTGACTCGCTGGCGTCGCATGCAGGGCCGAGAAGCTCTATGGATGCCGGGCACCGACCACGCAGGCATTGCGACTCAAGCGGTTGTTGAACGCCGCATGCTGGAAGAAGAAAAACTGACGCGACATGACATTGGTCGTGATGCGCTGGTGGCACGCATTTGGAAGTGGAAAGACGAATACGAAGCCCGCATTCTGAACCAGCTCAAGCAGATTGGTTCCAGCTGCGACTGGCGGCGAGTCCGCTTTACGCTGGATGAAGTCTGCAGCAAAGCCGTGCGCAGAACGTTCTTCAAGATGTTCAGCGATGGACTGATCTATCGCGGCAAGCGACTTGTGAACTGGGACACGTATTTGCAGACGGCCGTTGCCGATGATGAAGTGTTTACAGAAGATATCAACGGCAGTTTCTGGACAATGAATTATCCGGTTGTGGAATCCGTGAGCGGCAAGGCGCTAGCCGCCGGTGAGTCTACTTCTGCAACTGAGACACCGGCGGCTAGCGCCCTGCCGCTCACAAACGAAGAATGGCGACCGACTGGTCGCACAATCAGCTTCTCGACGACTCGACCTGAAACGATGCTGGGCGACACGGCGGTTTGCGTCCATCCTACTGACGAACGCTATACGGACCTCGTTGGCAAGCATGTGATGATTCCGGCGAACGGACGCATCATTCCGATCGTGGCCGACGCATTGCTGGCCGACAAAACGCTGGGCACGGGAGCTGTCAAAGTCACTCCGGCTCACGACCCGAACGACTACGCCTGCTGGGGGCGCAATAAGGACAAGATGGGTGAGCCGATCAGTATTCTAAACGCCGACGGCACGATCAACGAAAACGGCGGCGAGTACGCTGGACTGGATCGCTTCGAAGCTCGCAAGAAGATCGTGGCGAAGATGGAGTCGCTCGGTCATCTCGAAAAGGTCGAAGACCGCATCATCCCGATGAAGTACAGCGACCGATCGAAGACGGCGATTGAGCCGTTTCTCAGTGATCAGTGGTTCGTGAAAATGGACACGCTGGCTCAGAACGCCATTGATGCCGTTGAAGACGGCCGAGTGCGTTTTTTCCCTCAGCGCTATGCGAAAACGTACATCGACTGGCTCGCCGAAAAGCGCGACTGGTGCATTAGCAGGCAACTGTGGTGGGGACATCGGATTCCGATTTGGTCGAAGACTATTCCAGCGACCAACGAACAGTGGGAAGAGAATGCAAGGCTAGCGAGAGAGTTGAATACAGACTTGATACCCGACCATTTCAAAAACGGCCAAGGCATCGAACGAGGTAGTAGCAGCACTGTCGATCCATCGGTACAAGTTGATGATTCCCGACACTGGGCTGGCGGAATATCTGCGGGTGGTGCAAGTATCAAAGGCGTGCAGTATTCCTTTGTCGAAGATGAGCTAAACAACACGCGTACTATTCTGATCTGTGTTGACGTTGGCCATGAAGACTATGAATTACGACTTGCTGAAGCAGGGTACGTTCAAGATCCCGACGTGCTCGACACGTGGTTCAGTTCCGCCCTCTGGCCGCATGCGACTCTGGGCTGGCCAAATCGGGAACACAATCCGCCCATGGTTGCATCTTCTCTCCCCATCGCTAGCGGAGAAGGGCAGGGGGCTGCGGCGGAAGCGTCAGCCCCCTCATCCGGCCTTCGGCCACCTTCTCCCCCGATCTCGGGGGAGAAGGGACGCAACGAAGTCCTCGACTTCTTTTACCCCGGCTCCGTGCTCGTCACATCGCGCGACATCATTACTTTGTGGGTTGCGAGAATGGTTTTGACCGGCCTGTACAACATGGGCGACGTGCCGTTTAAGCATGTCTACATCCATCCGAAGATTCTGGATGGACTTGGGCAGACCATGTCCAAGTCCAAAGGCAACGGCGTTGACCCGCTGGAGCTGATCGAAAAATACGGCACCGATGCTGTTCGCTTCACGATCTCATCGCTGGCCGGGGAAACTCAGGACGTGCGATTGCCGGTCGGGTACGAATGTCCGCATTGCCAGGCCATCACGCCGCAGACCAAAGAGCATCAGGAAATGCGGCCGATGGGCGGAGCGACTCCGTCGATCAAATGTGCGAAGTGCAAAAAGTCGTTCCAATTTCCGAGCCCGTGGTTTACACCGGACGAAGGAGCCCCCGTGGCTCGGATCGTCAGCGAACGCTTCGAGTACGGCCGCAACTTCTGCAACAAGCTGTGGAACGCGTGCCGATTCGCGTTCATGAATCTGGAAGGTTACACCGCCGGCCCGGTTCTGGAATCGGAGCTGCAGGTGGAAGACCGTTGGGTGCTCAGCCGACTGGCGACGACCGTTCGTGAAGTCACTACGATGCTGGAACGTTACCAGTTCGACCAGGCGACGCGCGCGGTTCGCGAATTCACCTGGAACGAGTTCTGCGACTGGTATCTCGAAATGCTGAAGCCTCGCTTCCGCAACGAAGCCGCTCGTCCGGTGGCTCAGCGATGTCTGGTTGTTGTGGTCGACACACTTCTGCGGCTGCTGCATCCGTTCGCTCCGTTTATTACGGAAGAACTGTGGCACAAGCTGAATGAAGTAGCCCCACAGCGGAGCGTAGCGGAAGCCGCCAAGGCTTTCGGCAATTCTACGTCCGATGCACAAAGCCGAAACGCTACGCGCGTTCCGCTACCGACCGAAAGCGTCATGGTCGCACCATGGCCCGATCTGCCCGTCAATGTGATTGATGCGGCTCTGGAAAAGCGGTTTGAGCGGCTTCAGGAAACCATTGTGGCTGTTCGCAATGTGCGATCGGTTTATGGGATCTCCCCGGGGGCACCGCTGAAGTTGTTTATGCGATGTGCGCCGGATGTGGCTGAACAGCTGAAAGCCGTCGCCGGACAGTTTGACTTCCTGTCGAAAACGATGCTGGAAGCGGCTGGACTGGACATCACACCACCCACCGGCTGCGTCAGTTTTTCTCTTGGAGACGCTGACGGTTATATTCCAGTCGGTGATCTTATCGACCGCGTGGCCGAGAAAGCTCGCAAGGAGAAGGAAGCCGAAAAGCTGCGCGGCTTTATTCAGAGTGCCGATAAGAAGCTTATGAATGAAGGCTTTATGGCGAAAGCTCCGGCCGATGTGGTCGACGGTATTCGAGCCACGAAAGCCGAGCAGGAAGCTCAGCTGGAAAGCATCGAACGCATCATCCGAGAGTTGTCATAGTTTTTTGGGCAGGACAAACCCGACTTGGGGACAGGTCGGGTGACAACTTACAGAAACTTATCTGCATCGTGCACCAGCAAATGGGCCGAGCCGAATCGTTCGCGAACGGTTGCAGCCCGTTCGCTGATCACCTGCACGGCGATGCGAGTTTCCCGCAGCAGCAGCACTGAGCCATGAACAAGAGAGCCTACCGCAACAAGACCGGCAAAAACGCCGGCGACTTCAAGCGGAAGAACAACCGCCATCAATTGCACGGGAGCAGCAACGGCGCCCAGCAGGGAGGCAAAAGCCGCAATCGCGAACGCTCCCAGTGCCACGTAAAAACTGCGTAACGCCCGAAGCAGCAGCAGAGTACGATGTTCAGAAGCTGACAATTCACGAAGCCTCCGCAGGGCTTCAGGACCTGCGAGATCGGCCGTGCCCTCCAGTTGCTTGGACAGTTCACGAGCCCGATCGACTCCGCGAGCCAGTCGGTTGCTGGTACTCATGATCAGAACCGACGACGCATTTGTCAGAATCGCCGGGGCCACAATCAGGGACAATACGGCGAAGGGATTCTGGTCCATAAATCGGCAACTTTGCGGCAGGGATGGGAACATCGTCCCACGAAGTCCAGAGATAAAGACAGCATGCATTCTACCTGTTGCCCCGTGCTGTTGACAGAGGTGCTCATACCAGGTTGCACTGCCTGCGGTTCTTATCGTAACTTCAGCCAGGAAATCGATGTTGGAAAACGCAACGGTCGAGCGACTATGGCCAGGAATACCCGCAGTCTCGCAGGCCGGACACGGAATTCAGCCAGAACCACGCCTGAGCGGCTTCCTTATCGGATGTCGAATCAAGCGAGATCGGGCGCCGGGCATAATGTCCGTCTTCCACGCCCTCCGCCTCGTCGAGGGTTTGGAGACACTCGGCGTCCACAAGGTAGAGTTCACCCTTCACCGCCAGTCCGTCGGGCCATTCGATCAGCCCCGGATACGAACCCAGATCGAAGATTCTGTACAGCGGGGAAGTCACGGCGTGGCCAAGGCTAAGCTGTGACTCAAGCAGATGATGAAGTCCGTAGCCTCGTTTGAGGGAGCCGTAAACAAAAATGCGAGTTCGCCTGTCGTGGGAATGAACAGGTGAGTCAGTTGACGCCGCGGACACGTTTGAGAACCTTCCGTTGAACGGCTCAGGATGAGTGTTATCTGAACGAGTCACCGCAGCTTCGGCGACGGAGTGGCCTGCCAGCGCGGGCAAGTAAAGCTGCGAAATTTTATCGACTGGCTGATTCCGGGAAAGCGACATGATCAATCAACATGCCACAGAGATTCGCGTTCGTTACAACGAAACCGACGCGATGGGGTTTCTGCACCATTCCAACTACCTGTGTTACTTCGAAGTCGGGCGGACCGAGCTGTTTCGAGCTCAAGGGGGAAACTACCGGCGGATGGAGGAACTGGGCCTGTATTTCGTGGTCGCCCGGATTTCGGTTCGCTATCGGCGACCGGCCCGATATGACGATTTGCTGACGCTCCACACGCAGATTTCTCGAGTAACCCCGGCCAAACTGGAGCATTCTTATCGTCTGATGCGAGGCGACGAGGTCCTTGCGGAAGCTGATTCCGTGATTGCCTGCGTCAACGGAAACGGCGAAGTTCAGCGAATTCCTGAGGACCTGGTCAGTCTGACCACTTAGTTGGGATTGTTCTGATTGTGAAAATTGGGCGGGTTGTTTGACAGGGGAGTGCTTGTGAAGATAGGGTATGCTGGAGTTTCAAGGGGTCCGCACGGGATGGAAGTGTTTTCCACTGGCCTGTCCGGGCTGAAGGCTGACTGTCAGCCATGTCGTTACAAAGGGTTTTACGATGCGAACAATTGGTCTTATCCTCGCGTTGGCAGCCATGCTGCTCACCAACAGTGCTGATGCCGGTCACAAAGGTTGCAAGCCAGCAAGGTGCAAGCCAGCCAGGGTGAAGTGCTGCAAGCCAGAGCCAACCTGCTGTGCACCAGCACCAACTTGCTGCGAAACTGCTCCAGTCTGTGAAAGCGGCTGTGGTTCTTCTTGCGGCACAAGCAGTGGATGTGCAACTGCCGCTTGCGGTGTAGTTGCTCCAGCAGCGGCAGTTGAAGTTGCACCAGCGGCTCCAGCAGCAGCAGTTGAAGAAGCACCAGCAGCACCAGCAGCACCAGCAGTTGAAGAAGCTCCGGCTCCTCCAGCAGCAGCAGAAGTAAAGTAATTTCGGGCGTCGGAACAGCATGGGCCTTTCTTCGACTCGCAATGCTGTTCGACACGGAACTAAAAAATGATCCCGACGCCGTCCAGTAAACCTTGAGTTTTCTCTGGACGGCGAGTGTGGGACTCTGGATGAATATCTGAACGGCAGGGATGCCGTTTTTTTATGCGCCGACGGTTGTCTTGACAAGTGTCGTCGAAACGGGCATGCTTTCAGGATGACATCATCCATAAAACCGAAAAGCGGAAAGCGATTTGATTCGCCGGAGCAGGAAACGTTCCTGAATCTTTGGCGAACGTACGACTGTCTGAAAGCCCTGGAAGATGAACTGTTTGGGAAGGTCCAGCTGTCAGCGCAGCAATACAATGCCCTGCGACTTTTAAGATCGGCTCATCCGGCTCCGATGCAGACATTGGCTCTTGGGAAGCGGTTGATTTCCCGAGGCCCCGATACGACCAGAATGCTGGATCGGCTTGAGCAGCGGCAGTTGATTGTTCGGGAGCGTCGTGTTGAAAATCGACGCGTCGTGGAAATTGCCATTACTCCTCAGGGTGTTGCGCTGCTGGACGAAATGGCAAAGTCCGTTCGAGAAATGCATGAGCGGCAACTGGGACATCTCAGCCGTGTAGAGCAGCGGGATCTGATCACGCTGCTGAAGCGAATTCGTGAACCTCATGAGGATGCCAGTTGCGACTGGCTGGATGAATAATTCAGCGGCGACAGGGCTTAGCTTGCGTCTCCGGCCATAAACCACCAAAGCCTGTTCTTATGGAAGCGTTGAGAACATCAGTTCCAGCGGAGGATGAACTCTATGAAAAACTCGATCCTGACGATTCTGAGTATTTGCGTTGTGAGTGCGGCAGTTGTCGCCGAGGACTGGCCGCACTGGCGTGGGCCTCACAATGACGGGCATTCGTTTGAGACGAATCTCCCGGACATTTGGTCAACGAAAGGCGAGAACCTGCTGTGGCGCAAGGAAGAATTCGCAAGCCGCTCCTCACCCGTCGTGATGAATGACCGAGTGTATCTTGTGTGCCGAGCTTTTCCGGAGACGAACAAAGAGGGTGAAAAAACGGTTTGCGTCGATGCCAAAACAGGCGAGCTCATCTGGGAAAGTATTCATAACGTTTACCTGTCGGATGCACCCGCAGAGCGTGTAGGCTGGTCAAGTGTCGTTGCAGATCCGGCCAGTGACACCGTCTACGTGCTTGGTCTCGGCTGCGTGTTCCAGTGCCTGGACGGCAAGACCGGCAAGGTCATCTGGGAACACTCCATGAGTGAAGAATACGGGATGCTGTCGACTTATGGCGGCCGAACAAATTTCCCGGTGATCTTCGAGGATCTGGTGATCATCAGCGGAGTTATGACGGGCTGGGGAGAGACGGCCCTTCCTGCTCATCGCTTTGTGGCGTTCGACAAAAAGACGGGCGTTGCTCAGTGGCTGAAGAGCACAAAACTGCGACCGGAAGACACGACCTACAGCACGCCTGTGTTGACAACGTTCAAGGGACAGGCGGCCATGGTGGTTGGTGCCGGTGACGGCGCGTTTTACGCCATTCAGCCGCGGACCGGAAAGACGATCTGGAAATACCAGGCGTCAACACGTGGTCTCAATACAAGTGCGGTTGTCGACGAAAACGGAATCGTTTACTGCGGCCACGCAGAGCAGAATGCCAATGATACCACGACGCTTGGTGCCGTCTTGGCCTTTGATGGCAATGTGGAAGGTGATATCACCGAAGACAAGCTGTTGTGGAAACTTCCAAAGAGGGCCGTGGGACGCAGCTCTCCGGTGAAGTTGAACGATCGTGTGTATTTCGTCGAAGACGGAGCCACGCTGGTGATTGTGGACGCGAAAACCGGTAACCTGGTCGGTCAGAAGAAACTTGGCCGCATCATGTTCGGCAGCCCGATCGTTGCCGACGGGAAGATCTACATTGCTGAGAATACGGGTCGCTTTTATATCCTGAAGCCCAGTGAAAAGGGTGTGGATATTGTCGGCGAGGCGAGACTGGGGCAGGGTGAAGAAGTCTTTGGATCGCCTGTCGTGTCCAATGGTCGCATGTTCCTGCCCTCGATTGACGCGTTGTACTGCATTGGCAAACCCGAGACCGTCGCAACAAAAGCCACGAAGTCACGACTCGCAGCCGAAGCACCGTCGGCCGGTGACAAGGCGATTGCTCAGATCATGCTGACTCCCGTGGAACTGATCCTGACCTCCGGTGAAAAAACGACACTGCAGGTCAAGGGCTACAATAAGAACGGGCAGTTTGTTCAGATCATCAAAGACGCTGTGATCACTGCTGCGGGCGGTGGAACCGTTGGCAAAGATGGAGTCTACACGGCTCCGGCATCAGGCATCGCCGCTGTAACGCTGACAGTAAAATCCGGCGAGATGGCAGCGACAGCCCGTCTTCGCGTCGTTCCGCAACTGCCATGGAAGTTTGATTTTTCGGACGACAAAGTGCCGTCAGTGTGGATTGGTGCCGACTATCGCCACAAGCCAGCACCACTGGATGGGGCGAAGGGGCTGGTCAAGATCAGCACAATTCCTAAGGGAACACGCAGCCAGTCGTGGATGGGCCTGACGAATCTTCATGACTACACGATTCAGGCAGACTTCAAGGGCTCTGAAAAAAATGGCCGACTGCCTGATATGGGGTTGATCAATCAGCGTTATACGCTGGACCTTCAGGGATCTCAGCGACTGCAGATTCGTTCGTGGGTCGCTCGTCTTGAACTGCGTTTTGCGAAAACCATTGATATGCAATGGTCGGCTGACACCTGGTACACCATGAAATTCCAAAGCGAAACGAAGGATGGGAAAGTCACATTGCGTGGCAAGGTCTGGCAGCGTGGTGACGCAGAACCGGCGGAATGGCAGATCGAAGGAACCGATGAAACTCCAAATCTGAACGGCAGCCCAGGCCTGTTTGGAAACGCGACTGATGCTGAGTTTTTCATTGATAATGTTCAGGTCACTGCCAATAAATAGAAAACCGTCTGCGAAAGGGGCGAAACAAATTTCGGTTCGTTCCCCTTCTGCTCTTTTCTTCATCTGTGAGCTATCGACTCATAAAGTGTTCAGTCCTGGCCTGTCATTGCCAGACTGGAATGTCCCGAACGGGCTCATTTCGGGAAGCTGAACCTGGCTTCCTCAATAAGGAATATTTAATCATGCTGAGACTCAGGAATTGGTTCACCGCCGGGCTGTTGCTGACAGCGACGACGTTGTTGCCCGTGTGTACCGTCGCCGGTGAAAACCCAACGGAAGCGGCCATCAAGAAGATTTCGAAAATGAAGGTCGGGGGAAAAGACTGGCCGCAATGGGGCGGAAGTTATTCCCGCAACAATACGCCGGACGGCAAGAATATCCCAACCGCCTGGGATGTGAACACTGGGGAAAATATTTTGTGGTCCATGCCGCTCGGCTCCGAAACCTACGGCAACCCGGTCGTTGCCAACGGGAAAGTATTCATTGGTACCAATAACGGAAATGGGTACGTGAAGCGTTACCCAAGTTCCGTGGACCTTGGCTGTCTGGTTTGCTTCGATGAAAAGTCGGGCAAATTTCTGTGGCAGCACTCCAATGAAAAGCTGTCAACGGGCCGCGTCAATGACTGGCCGCATCAGGGAATCTGCTGTTCTCCTTATGTTGAAGGTGACCGAGCGTGGTATGTCAGCAGCCGTGGCCAGGTCGTTTGCCTGGATACAGAAGGGTTTCATGACGATGAGAACGACAGCCCGGTGGTCGACGAAAAAGCTGTAGAAAAAGATGAAGCCGATGTCGTCTGGGTTGTCGACATGATGAAGGACCTGAAGGTTTCGCAGCACAACATGTGCAGCTGCTCGGTCACCTGTTTTGGAGACCTGCTGTTTGTAATCACTGCCAACGGCGTCGACGAAGGGCACATTACGATTCCGGAAGAGGATGCACCAAGCTTCATTTGCCTGAACCGCAATTCGGGTGAGGTGCTGTGGACAGATAATTCTCCGGGTGCGAATGTCCTGCACGGCCAATGGTCGTCTCCGGCGTTTGGTGAGTTTGCTGGGGTGGCACAGGTGCTGTTCGGAGCCGGCGACGGTTATCTCTACAGCTTTGCCGCAGAAGGCAAGGCCGGAAAAGCGGAGATGCTGTGGAAGTTCGACTGCAATCCGAAAGAGTCGATTTATCTGTTGGGTGGTCGAGCGACTCGTAATCACCTCATCGCTACTCCCGTGGTTTACGACGGTCGGGTCTATATCGGTGTGGGAGAAGACCCTGAGCACGGCGAAGGGCAGGGCCATCTGTGGTGTATCGACCCAACCAAGCGGGGCGATGTCAGCCCGACTCTGGTTTACAACTCCAAAGATCCTAAAACCGTGATCGCTCACAAGCGACTGCAGGCGTTGGATGACAAGTCCGGCGACTTTGAGCGAGAGAATCCGAACTCAGCAGCCATCTGGCACTACAAAGGTTCGGACCCAGCCAATTTTGAAACCACCATGCACCGCACCTGCGGGACAGTGGCCATCAAGAACGATCTGTTGTTTGTGGCAGACTTCAGCGGACTGTTTCATTGTATTAACGCAAAGACCGGCGAGCCACACTGGACGTATGACATGTTTGCTGCATCGTGGGCGTCTCCTCTGATCGTTGAAGACCGCGTCTACATCGGCGACGAAGACGGCGACATTGCAATGTTTAAGCTGTCGGCCGAGATGGAAAAACTGGGCGAAGAAATCAACATGGGTTCTTCAGTCTATACGACTCCTGTGGTGGCCAATGATACAATGTTCATTGCCAACCGAAATCGAATCTACGCCATCAAAGAAGGTGCGAAGAGCGATCCTGCAAAGTAGTTTCTAAAGCCCGAAACGGCCGACCGGCATTCAGACCCTGGGTTGAGATCTCTCAATCCGGGGTTTTTTTTGTGCCCGACATGTTTAACGCGTTGAGAGTTGGCAGGTTGTGGATTCATCACAACCTGAGCCTGAGGCGCTAGCCGATTTGCTGTTTTCATCGTTTAACCCGTGGCCGACAGGCCAGGCCGAGTGACTAACCTGGCCTACTGGCCACGGGTTAAACGAAGATGATCTCTGTCGTGAAATCAACAGTGCGCATGCAGAATTGACAGTATGAAATCGGCTAGCGCCTCAGGCTCAGGTCGGATTCCGCCCCGTGGCACGAGCGATAGGCCGGCCCGGAAGGCGGCGTGCGGGGGCAATCCCTCGCTGACGCGTCGGGTTGGGATGGGGAAGTCTTATGTGGGTTGCATCTTTCATTGCTTGAGTGCGTGCAGTCGAGTACTCTGTTGTGGCCGGTCTCCTGACCGAGCCACGCGTTTTGTATTCTGTTGTGGCCGGTCTCCTGACCGAGCCACGCGTTTTGTATTCTGTTGTGGCCGGTCTCCTGACCGAGCCACGCGTTTTGACCGGAAGGTCTCCCGTTGCACGTCGCTGAGGCATGCACGGGAGACCTGCGGTCAAGGCATGGTGCGGGGTCAGGAGACCCGCGCACAACAGAAAGCGGTGCGGGGTCAGGAGACCCGCGCACAACAAAGCGGTGCGGGGTCGGGAGACCCGCGCACAACAGGGGGCAGAATCGCAATCCCTCGGTGACGCGTCGGGATGGGATATTTTTAGATAAGAGAGAAGTCTTATGTTGGTTACATCTATCATTGGTCGAGTTCGTGCAGTCGTGTCGGATGTTGTTAAGCCGACTGGGCGAAGACGACGACAAGCTCACCGGCTCGTCGCCGCTGAGTTCTTCTCAGAGCTCGTAGAGCAGTTAGAACAACGAGTGGTGCTAAG
>Ga0209284_10006197_pt1 | contig 11704 bp, 8 predicted proteins | sample FRY03_FD_187211 | JGI IMG/M metagenome (GOLD analysis project Ga0209284, IMG submission 187211) | Freshwater microbial communities from Lake Fryxell liftoff mats and glacier meltwater in Antarctica - FRY-03 (SPAdes) (version 2) | ecosystem: Environmental > Aquatic > Freshwater > Ice > Glacier... | reverse complement strand
TTTCCGGGGGTTCACAGGCGATTGCAATGATCTGAGTCACCTGTTCTGCAGTAAACGTCCCTGGACTGCCACGCCGGGGTGCGTCACTGAGAACCTCTTCGATGGCCGAACGCAGCGCGGCCGTTGGGCTGCTGCATCTATGCTGACGAGCGCATCGAATGACTCCTGCCAGCGTCGTCGCCAGCGTCCCACTGGCCTTTGATTCAGGCTGACTTCGTCGGCAATTTCTTCGTTGAGCCATCCCTCAAACGCAAGCAAAATGATTCGGCTACGCTGAACCAGACGAACCGACGCTGTGGTCTCGCGACTTATCTTGTGCAGTAGTTCCAACTGCTTCTCGGACAATGGAACCTTCGCCGCCTTGCCTGGCATGATTTCTTCCTTCCCTGAAGAGTCGATGAATAGAATCACCGCTTGAGCATAGGAACAGAAGCAACAATCATGTCACCCAGTTTGGAAAGATGCGTAAGTCGCGCAGAATTGAGAATAAATTCCAGCCGAATGCTGGGACGATTCAACCGGTCATTGAACATCGTTTCTGACTTGCAGGTCTAGCGCTTTGCGGCTCATTAAAACAACCGCCCCTCAGGGCCGAAACGCCAGGCGCGTTCCGCTACGTATTGGAGCCATTCCGTCAGATCATCGAAAATCTCTTCGCGACCGGGTTCAAATTCCAGAGTGTGACGAGCGCCGGGATAGGTCAACGTTGTCACGTGCGACGAACCGAATGAGTTCACTCGCTGACGAACTTGCGCGTTATCAATCACGGCATCGTCGCCCGCCAGCATCAGCAGTGTTGGTTGATGAATTTTGGCGGCGTGAGTCGCTGCAATTCGATCAAGCTCCCGGCCAGCGTTCAGAAAACTACTCGTCACCGTGTGCAATGCCAACGGATCGTTCGCGATAAATTGCTGCCACGCCGGGTCCGCCGTAAAGAGGCTTGGGGCCTCCAAAGGAATTGGGATATGCCGTTTGAGGATTTCAAAATCGCGAGCAAAATTCAGCTGCAATCGCTGCCACAATGTCGGTCGAATTCTGGGTTCCAGCCCGGGATAAAGCAGAGCCAGTCGGTCGAATTCTTCGGGATACATCGCCGCCGCTGCCGCCGCCGTTTTTCCACCCCAACTGATGCCCAACAGAATCACGGGCAGTTGTCGCCCGCTGGCTTCAGTGCATTCCGCACGCGCCAGCTGGCCTAGAGTCCGAACGTCGTTAATCAGTCGCAAAGCATGGGCTGCATGTCCGCGTTGAGCCCCATTTAATCCCGATCCCCGACGGTCGGCGAAGTAAACACTGAATCCCGCTTCGGCCATTCGTCGCGAGGAATACACGTACCAGCCGGAGTGACTCTGAATCCCATGCATTGCGATCACAATGCCCCGACATTCCGAAGCCTGAGCACTCGGCGCCCAATGGCGATAACGAATGCGGTACCCGTCGGAAACGCAGAACTCACGCAGAGCTGGTTGAATCACCGATGGCTCAATCATCGAGGCACGATTTCTTCAACAGCGCGAGCAAACGCCCCAAACGCGCCCTGATCGAAAAGGACAAAGCGAACCATCGCCGGCTTCTGATGCCATCGCACAAAATCCATCGTCGTCTTGACGAGATTCGCAGCCGCAAGGTCCAACGGATAACCGTACGCACCGGCACTTAGCGCCGGAAACGCGATGGTGTCGCAATTGTGTTCCACAGCCAGCTTCAGACACGCTCGACAAGCAGACGCCAACTGCTCGGCTTCACCCTGACGCCCGCCATGCCAGATCGGACCCACGGCATGAAAAATATACTTCGCCGGAAGATTTCCTGCGCCCGTCATGACCGCATTGCCCGTGGCGCAGCCTTCGGGATATTTCTCGCTGGTCTCCTTCATGATCTCCGGGCCACCGGCGTCATGAATCGCCCCGTCAACACCTCCTCCGCCCGCCAGATTGCTGTTGGCCGCGTTCACAATCGCGTCGACATGCTGCTGCGTAATGTCCCCCTGCACAAGTTCCATACGACAGGGGCCGAGCTTAATAATCATTTCAGTTCCAATGTGTTGTTCACCATTCGCAGTCATCGCTACACTGTGACTGTCCCGCCGACTGGATTCAATCCGGTCTCTCAACTTTCCCTTTTGATCAGCCAGTCTGATCAGGAATGCCGGTTCGATGCTCCGAATTCTGACGATTCTCATCGCCGCAGTGTTCGCTGATGTTGCAAATGGGCAACAGGCAATCCAATTTGAAACTTCGATCCGTCCGCTTTTTCTGAAACACTGCGGCGAATGTCACGGACCGAAAATTCAGAAAAGCGGCCTTCGTCTTGACGCTCGCCATACAGCGTTCAAGGGTGGCGACAGCGGCCCGGTGATCGTGGCGGGGAAAAGTCAGGACAGTGAACTGCTCCGCCGTATCACGACCGACGTGGCCGAAGAACGAATGCCGCCGGACGGGGCCTCAATTCCCGCCACGGACGTTGATCTGATCCAGCAGTGGCTTGATGCCGGAGCCGAGTGGCCTGAAACCGAATACGACCGCGATGCCGCGATCGATCGCCGCCTGCAGCACTGGGCCTTTCAGCCGCTGAATTTTGTGCCAGTGCCCGAGCTTCAAGATGCATCGCTGCCAACCAGGACCGCAGCCAGCACACCGTTGAATGCGATCGATCATTTTGTTCGTGAGAAGCAACTTTCGGCCGGGCTGAGTCCTAACGCTGAGTCCGATCGACGGTCTCTTATTCGGCGACTGACTTTTGATCTCACCGGGCTTCCCGCGTCCCCGGAACGCATTGCCGCTTTTGTCGCTGATGAAAGTCCGACCGTGTGGAATGATCTGATCGACGAAGTGCTTGCAAGTCCCCGATATGGCGAACGCTGGGGACAGCACTGGCTGGATGTGATTCGGTACGCGGACACTCACGGCTTTGAGGTCAACACGCCTCGCGACAACGCATGGCCGTACCGAGATTATGTGATCCGAGCGTTCAATGAAGATAAGCCGTACGATCAGTTTGTCCGCGAACAGCTGGCGGGCGATCTGTTCTTCGCGGACGATGCTACCGGGTTCCTTGTCGCTTCTGCCGTTCTTCTGCCCGGTCAGATCGGTGCCGATGAAGAATCGAAACGACTGGCTCGCCAGGATGCTCTGGATGAAATCATCGTGGGCACCAGCAGTGCGATGCTCGGCCTGACCATTGGATGCGCGCGGTGCCATGACCACAAGTTTGATCCGATCACGGCCAAAGATTATTACTCGATGCAGGCCTTCTTTGCCGGTGTGGAATACGGTGACCGGCCGATTCGCGACGCTCACTTCCTGCAGAAGCAAAAACAGGCCGTGGAACTCGGAGAACAAATCGCTGCGTTACAAAAGACTTTGCAATCCCTGGAACCGCTTGCCACGCCCGGACGAACATTGCTGCTGGATGAAGCAGACATGTCTGTGGCGACCTATCTGAAGAAGGAAAACGGACCCGGGCAGAATCCGGCCGGCACGAAGCCGGGCTACAAAGACGAGACCGGTTCGGTCAGTCGAATCGGAAACATCAGCGGCGGGCAGTACACGTGGTGGAACAACGTCGCCGGGGAAGACGTGATGACGTGGAATCCGAAAGTGGCCGGCCGTTTTCAGCTTTGGCTGTCCTGGGGAGCCCACGGAAGCGGCGTTCATACCCGCGATGCCCGCTATATTCTCGATGCCGATGGCGACCTGATGACCAGAGACGATCAAAAAGAGCTGGCCCAAATTGATCAGTATTACCTGGCCAACGTGAATAAAGGGGAAACCGAAAAAGTGCCGCTCTGGAGTGGCCTGCGGTCGGTCGGCGAAGTCGAACTCAAGGCCTCGTCCCGCATTCTTCTTCGCGGCGGTGAAACGGGCAGCGGAATCACTGCGGATGTGATTGTACTTCAGGAACTTTCTCCAACGGCGACGGAGGGCCAAACAGTGCTGCCTCTGTTGCGTGCCTCCGTGCGGTCTGAGCAGAACACCGAACGATTCCGTCCGGTTGCGGCAAAATTTGTTCGCTTCATCACGTTGGAAACGAGCAACAAGAATCAGCACGAACCGTGTCTGGATGAACTTGAGATTTACTCTCCCGACTTCGACGATCGCAATCTGGCCCTCACTACCAACGGCGTGGAGGCGACGTCTTCGGGCAACTCGTCGGAAACCGGAATTCATCAGCTGCCGCATATCAACGATGGGCTGTATGGAAACAACCACAGCTGGATTTCCAACCAATTGGGCGGCGGCTGGGTGCAGCTGGAATTGCCTGAAGTGACCACGATCGATCGCGTTGTCTGGGGCCGCGATCGCAATGGGAAATTTCTCGACCGGCTGCCTGTTCGCTACGAAGTCGCCACGTCCGTAGATGGTACGGAATGGACCATTGCAGCTCGCAGCGACGACCGAGTTTCCACGGGAACTCCCTTTGATCCAATTCAGACGCTGCTTGCCAATCAGTTGAAGAAAGCGGATTCGCCGACGACGGACATTAACAGCCCGGACGTTCCGGATTTGGCTGTCATCGTTGCCGAGCTTACGAATCTGCAGGCGGAAAAGACAAGGCTGGAAACGCCGCTGATGGTGTTCGGCGGCACGTTTCGTGAGCCGCACAAAACGTTTGTGTTACGCCGTGGTGATCCGGAACAGAAAATGGAAGAAACACTTCCCGAAGTTCCCGCGGTCCTCGCTTCGTTCACCGCTTTGCAAACGTCCGCACATCGACAGCCTTTGACAAGCACCACTGCTTTGGCAGAATCAAAGCCCGCGGCAGAACCGACCGCCGAACAGCTGCGACGACTGGCTCTTGCTGCCTGGATCGCCTCACCCGACAATCCGCTGACGGCACGAGTCATGGTCAATCGAATCTGGCAGAATCATTTCGGACGGCCGCTTGTCGATACGCCAAATGACTTCGGGATCAATGGGACTCCTCCGTCGCATCCGGAACTGCTCGACTGGCTGGCGGCCGAGTTCATTCGTAGCGGATGGTCAGTCAAACACATTCATCGCCTGATTCTGCAATCAGCCACATACCGTCAGTCGAGCCGCATTGATCCGACATCGGCGGACATTGATGGCGACAATGCGTTGCTGTGGCGATTCTCGTCCCGTCGGCTGGAAGGGGAGGCCATTCGCGATTGTCTGCTGGCAGTCAGTGGTGAATTGAATCTGAAAATGGGTGGTCCCGGGTTTAGTTTCTTCGGCGCCCGCGGTGGGCTCGACGGGTTCCCGCCTCTGGAAGAGTTCACTCCGGAAGAAATGCGGCGAATGATTTATTCTCACAAAGTGCGGATGGAGCAGGTTCCTGTATTTGGGGCCTTTGACTGTCCCGACGCCGGACAATCAATGGCTCGCCGAGGCCGTTCGACGACCGCGATTCAGGCCCTGAATCTGTTCAACAGTTCTTTTATGACCGAACGAGCTGATAAGTTTGCTCAGCGTGTGATCGCGGAAGCTCCGGAGAATTCAGACGCACAAATTCAGCGTGTCTTCGAAGTGGCTCTGGGTCGCGCGCCTTCCGAAACGGAATTGTCGGCATCATCTGCGGTGGTGCAGGAGCATGGCTTGTCGACGTTATGCCGAGTCCTCTTTAACAGTAACGAGTTTTTGTTTATCCCGTGATCGCCAAACAGTTCGCTTCCGCAGGCATGTGCATCCCAGGGATCAGAATGGCTCAGCGCCTGATCCTTGTGGAAGGTGGATTGACCATTGTTGGTTCGTCGTGCCGATGACTTCTGTATTCTTCATTACCGTACTGCTGCTCCGGATTCATTTATGAAACCGTTCCACACTTCGCTCACTCACGCCGGCCGCAGTCTGCTTCAGCGACGCGATTTCTTCGCGCAGACATCTTCGTCACTGAGCGCAATCGCGCTGACTCAACTGCTGAATCAGCAGGGGCTTCTTGCGGAGGACTCTGGCAGCCGACCTGTGATTGATCCCAGCAATCCGCATGCGGCACGCCAGTCGCATTTTCCGGCGAAGGCAAAAAATGTGCTTGTCATCTTTTGTGCCGGAGCCTGCAGTCAGCTGGAAACGTGGGACTACAAGCCCGAACTGATCAAGCACGATGGCAAGCCGATGCCTGGCGGTCCGGCCGTGACATTTCAGGGGCCAGCCGGCAATCTGGCGCGACCGCAATATGCGTTTCGTCCGTACGGCGAAACCGGAAAAATGGTCTCGGACATGATCCCGCATCTGGCTCGGCAGGTCGACGACTTCGCCTTCGTACACACTCTGACCAGCAAGACGAACACGCACGGACCAGCGGAAAACTTTCTCTCCACGGGCTTTGTTCAGGACGGTTTCCCCAGCATCGGCGCCTGGGTGACCTATGCGCTCGGCAGTGAAAATCAGGACTTGCCGTCGTTTGTAGCGATCCCCGATCCGCGCGGAATTCCTCAGGCCAGCATCAACAATTGGGGGCCCGGATTTTTGCCAGCCGTGTTCCAGGGAACCGCTTTCAACTCCAGCCAGCCGATTCGAAATTTGTCTCCGCCTGCTTCGATCAGTCGGAATGCCGATGTGGCCGCAAGAGACCTCTTGAAGCGAATCAATGGAGAACATCTGCAGCGGAATCCCGGCGATTCAGATCTGGCTGCCCGAATCGCAAGTTACGAACTTGCGGCTCGCATGCAATTATCCGTGCCCGAAATCAGCGACCTGTCAACCGAACCGGACAGCGTCCTGAAAATGTACGGAGCTGATGATCCGACTGACCAGCTGAAAGTGGGTTACGCTCGCAACTGCATTCTGGCGCGTCGGCTGATCGAGAAAGGCGTTCGCTTTGTCCAGCTGTTTAACGGAGCCTACGCCAGTGCCGGTCGCCTGAATTGGGACGGACATCAGGCGTTGAAGGAACAGTACGATATTCACGGACGCATCATGGACCAGCCGTCTGCGGCGCTCATCAGCGACCTCCGTCAGCGCGGGCTGCTGGAAGACACGCTGGTGGTCTGGTGTACGGAGTTCGGCCGCATGCCGATGTTCCAGAAAGGCGCGTTCGGCCGCGACCATAATCCAAACGGCTTTACTGCGGTGCTGACCGGCGCCGGCATCAAACCGGGCGTCAGCTACGGGACCACCGACGAGCTCGGATTCAAGGCCGTTGAAAACGTGCTGTCCATCCACGATCTGAATGCCACGATTCTGCACCTGCTGGGGCTCGACCACACACGGCTCACGTTCACTCAAAACGGCATCGCCCGCCGCCTGACGGATGTTCACGGTCATGTGATCAAAGACATTCTCGTCTGAGCCCGCGCGGCAAGAAACAATTGTGCTTAACGTCGCTCGATCAATAGATGAGCCGCAAAGCGATAGCTGCGGGTGAGTGCCTTAAAAAAGTAATGAAAACACCCGCGGCTAGCGCCTCGCCGCTCATTTCATTCATATCGGACTGTTATTTATCGCGCGCCGCACACTGTGGGTCGTCTGTCCCAGACGAAAAACACCGACTGCCGCGATCACAATTTCTGACGAATACGCACCACGTCGTCGTAAACACGCCGCTCCCATTTTGACACCTGACCGTCGTCGCCGGTCACCGGGAAGAGATGCACAGGAGTCACTTCGATCGTCCATTCCTCCTGGGCTTCGCAGCGAACGTCGACTTCCAGATGTCCGTAATGTTTTCCACCGGAGATCAGTCGTCCTTGTTCCCAGACTTCAGGCACGTCGTCGTGAGCCAGAAATTTGCGATGCGGATTATCAAATCCAGTCGAAGGCCCTCGCAGCCCATCCCCACCGACACCGACGTCATAAAAGTGAATGGAGTGCGGCTTTTTGCTTCCATCTGCGGCCAACTCTTCGCCTTCCACAAACGAACGTTCCAGCAGTTCATCATGGCCTGAGAACACCAGATCCACACCGTACTTCATAAACAGAGGCAGCAGGATTCGCATCGCGATCCCCGACTGGCCGGAGAACCCTTCCTGGCCGAACGGGATACTGTGAGGGCCTGACCCGAACATGGTGTGATGAAATTGAACAAACGTAAAACGGCTCTTCTGCTGAGCATCCGCCAGCTGAGTCTCCAGCCATTGATATTGCTCGGACCCAGGATTGAAATCCGGCGCGTTGCTGCCCTGCAAATTGTGATTGGTGTCAGTCGCCGTTTCATTCGGCAGACCGTCACTCGAATCCACACAGATCAATGTTACGGGGCCATAGTCGAGACGGTAGTAGCGACCCTTGTGCTTCGAATTAGTACTGTTGTTATCGGGCGTTTCAAAGTAGGTGAGAAACTTGTCCGTGGCGAAGTTTGCGCCCTCCGCCGAATATCCTCCACCCGGGCCGCCGTAGTTTTCATGATTGCCCAGAGCCGGAATGATCGGAATGCGGCTCGCCAACGCACCAAATTCACCCGCATTATGCTTCCAGAATTCGTCCCAGTCCCGCTGTTCACCACCGCATTCGACCAGGTCACCGACGATCAACAGCAGGTCAGGCTTGCGCTCGACGATCAGGTCGCAGTTGGCGCGATAGCCGGTCGTTTGATTGACAAGATAGTTGGTAACCCCGTCCGGCCGATTACTGCCTTTGGAAACGGGCCAGGCGACCGGTGGTATTGTGGAGGACTCAGGCTCCGTTTCAGAATCCGAATACACAATCAATCGGACAGCTTCGTCGGCGCGTACGGACGTTTGAAAAGAGGCCGTGTGTGACTGTGCCCCCTGGACCACGGAATAGTTGTACTCGGAAGCGGGCTTCAATTGGTCCACTCGAACCGAATGCATCCATGGCAGTCCCGGATGCAGACCGCCGGGCTCCTCCTTGAAAGGATTGTAAGCCAGAGCGGCAGCCTGAACTGGCTTCGATGTGAACTCACGCGGGCCTTCCGGCGTTTCGACAGTCAACGTGCCTGGCGTTGCTGATTCACTCAGCCAACGCACAGTCATACTGTCCGCGGTCGGATTCTGCAAATAGGGCAGCACACGAAAATCGGCGGCTTGAAGCGTGCAGAACGACAAGTACGCCACAAGTAAAACGGAAGAGCGCATCATGGCATTTCTGTTCAGAGTTGGCAGGCAGTCACGCCTGAGGCTCGACTGAAGACATAGCATGGGAAGAAACAAACACATCAAAACAAACCGGCTCTGGAGCCGGACCAATTCAAAAAGCGTTCTGCATGAGCAGGACGCCTCCATCATGCTTACGCGTTGCACAACAATAAAATACCGAGCATAAAGCCGTACGACAAGCTTTCAGCCTGTTTCTACATTGACAGGCGGAAAGCTGTCCTGCGAAAAACGGGAACTCATTGTCGTGCGTGAGGAAGCTGACAACCTGCAACGCAGTTTGCCAGCTTCGCTCGGCAAACGAAAAAGCTCGTTGTCCTGAAGACCACGAGCTTCAATTTGCTATGGCACTTTGTTGAGCCAGGCTATTGCTCCAGCGGAGCAACGGGCTTCGATCCGTCTGATTCCATCTTAAGATCAAACGTGTTTGAACCCGGTTTTACGTCGAACTTGAAAGCGGCATCACTGTTATATTTCGCAGGAAAACCAACAGCATTGGAAGCACCTGGAGGCCAGTCAAAACCCACAGTGTTCGGCCCCAGCTTGCATCCTTCCACGCCATCAAGATATTGCAGCGTGTATTTGCCATCTGCATCCGTGTTGCCTCCCGCAGCACGACCTACATCAGGCTTGAAGACAACATTCACTCCGACAACTGGCTTCCCGTCGAGAGTGACAAGCCCGGAAACCTCACCCAGTTCAGGCTGGTCACTGCTGCCGCCACATCCCGACAGCAATGTGAACGCCATACACCCCACAACCAGCAGGCTATTCTTCCAACAGTCGATCATTACTCTTAAGATCCTTAGCCAAATTTGAATGGCACCGCCTGCCACAATAGAGATTGTCAAACCTCGAGGTCAGTGCACCAATCACAGAGACACGAAAACAAAGCCCGGTGCGAGAAAAGCCCCGGGCTGAGAAAGTCACAAGCAAAGTCGCCAATTAGAACTCACCGATGACCTGACCGTCATTTCGACACAGCAGACGAGCAAAGGTCGTGGTTGCCCAAAGTGATGCGTCGGCATTTGGCGATGTGGACCTGTAATCGATGTTTTCGCTGATGAATCGAACTGATCCATCGCACAATACAAACTGAGCACCACCGACGTGTACACTACTGAAGCCACGCGGCTGATGGTCAGGATTTGTCGCTGACCAGTTAATCCCGTCGTAGCCAAGTCCGATTGCTCCAAGACCTGCAGTCTTCACGCCGTTGTTCGTGTCCTGGGGATTTACAGATGCACTGAATCCCACGACTGTGGCCGCACCAGCCATCACTTGCCCATACTTCCAAGCACGCTCTCCGACGAGAATGGTATTGCTGGTACCATCAGTAATGTCGCGAAAATTAATTCTGGAATTAGAAAAACCAACACCGAGAGGTGGTGTCGCGGATGTGCCTGGAGTTGCAGGGGGAGTTGTGCTGCTTCCGGTCCCTGCTGCCATCACGTAGTTTGATGACGCAATCGCGATCTCGTTCGAGCCGGTGCTGGTGACATTACGATTGTACCAGTTTGGCGCGCCCGCCAGCGTGGATTTGAAGTTATTCAGTGCGGGGCCCGTGTCAGACGGGCAACGAAAATTTGGCTGTGGTGTCTGCAAAGCAATAAGTCCGGCTGCAGTTCCGGCATTGATCTGAAGCGGCACGTTTCCAACATTCAAGGTAGAAAACAGATTCGCTTGTTCCACCTGAGGCAGAATGAAAGCACCCCAGCTATACAGACCCTGTTCTCCCGAGACGATCACGTTAGCAAACCGTGTGATGTAGCCCGGTGGAAACGTATTGTAGACGTCATGATAGTTGTGCATTGCCAGACCAATCTGCTTAAGATTGTTCTTGCACTGGGTTCGGCGAGCTGCTTCACGAGCCTGCTGCACCGCCGGCAGGAGCAGTGCAATCAGGATTGCGATGATCGCAATCACCACCAAAAGCTCAATCAACGTAAAGCCGCGACCGTTGCGGCGACTAATTCTTTCGACCATTCCAGCACTTCCATTCAAAAAAAAGAAAACCCATCATGAATCAACACAAAAATAAGAACGCCCCATCACAGACTGATGACGCGTTTCACATCGCCATATCGAACACATTGTCGCGCAGTTCACAATGCACCTTAAGGCTAACCTAATTCTCTACCTCGCAGGAGTCCAAGGGCCTGTCTCCTCCGGTGCCCTTTTCAAAAAGTCAGCCGATTGCACAAGTCACAGACGCGTCGACCGAAGCATTTCACTCTGGCAATTTCGCCAAAAAAGACAGAATCTGAAAGATATCTTAAGATTTCATTCTGCCAAATTTGAAGTTCGACCAGAAATTTTGATAGCCACGTTTAAATATGTAACCACGATTCCAGAAATCCAGCTCAAAGGCGGAAAAAATTTCTCTGATGTCGAATTATGCATTGATGATTGCGATACACTTAACGCTATCTTCCAGAGGGTGAAAGTGTTTAGTTCTACTGCGTATTACTGAAACGATTCCCTGCAGTGTGGTGGGTGCTGATAGTTCTCCCGTTTGGGAGAACTGGCGTTCAAGCTGAACGTTTTGAAGTTGCGCGTTTTCAGATTTCGAATCTCGCGGCGGAAGGCTGGCGAGAGCTCGCCGATCGTTCTACAACACGGCCCCACCACGAACTGCGAATTATAGAAATCTGCCACTGCAAAGTCTGAACGGGAGACCCATCATGCCAG
>Ga0209284_10006188_pt1 | contig 11735 bp, 7 predicted proteins | sample FRY03_FD_187211 | JGI IMG/M metagenome (GOLD analysis project Ga0209284, IMG submission 187211) | Freshwater microbial communities from Lake Fryxell liftoff mats and glacier meltwater in Antarctica - FRY-03 (SPAdes) (version 2) | ecosystem: Environmental > Aquatic > Freshwater > Ice > Glacier... | reverse complement strand
ACCGTCAGCGGTCCTTCGGATAAAGACAGCGGCGTGGGCCCGGCGACGTGCGCTAAGCGGCGGCAGCTAGTTGTTCAGCACCCAGTACTTCGGCGATCTGAGCGCCAACAGCTCTGGCAACCGGCGGTGGGAAGGCATTACCAATCTGGCGGTACTGGGCGGTCTTCCGGCCCGCGAACTGCCAGCTGTCAGGGAACCCTTGGAGCCGCGCAGTCATTCGGATGGTAAGCCGCGGCAGGTGATCGGCAGCTTCATCGGCCCCGGGCGCCTCATTGGCGATACCCATGCCGCTGCAGCCCATAGTCTCCCACTCGCGTTTGGCGCGGGTTGGCCCGAGGTCTGGCCCTCCGTGCTTCTTCGAGCCACCAACGAGCGTTGGTGCGACACGGTCGGCGCGTGCAGCCCAAGCCTGCGCGTAGGGCCACCCCCTCTGGGCCATCAGGTCCTCGAGAGTTGCTCCCACCGTTGGGGCGGCGTCCCGATCTGGGTCGGGCCAAAGCCAGCCGCCGGCGACGTCGTCACGGAGCGCAACGAGCAGCGCTCGCGGCCGTAGTTGCGGTACCCCGTAGTCCGCTGCTTGGAGCAGGTCCCACTCGGCTTGCTGGTAGCCGATCTGCGACAGTTGGGCTAGAACGTCGCGGCGGTAACCCTCGAACTTGTTGCCGAGTATCCCCCGGACGTTCTCGATTAATACGGCTCTCGGGCGCAATTGCGCAGCCAGGTCGACTATCGCCGGGAAGAGGTCACGCTCGTCGTCGGCGCCGAGCTGCTTGCCGGCTAGCGAGAACGGAGGACATGGCACGCCGCCGGCCAAGAGGTCGCAGCCGACGTACTTATCGAGGGCTCTAGTCGCGACGACCTCACGCAAGTCATCCTCAACAACATTCCAGTTCGGACGGTTGAGCCGCAGCGTCTCGCATGCTTGAGGGTCGATCTCAACGCATGCTAGGTGATCGAAACCGGCCTGTTCCAGACCGAGCGCCTGTCCTCCTGCCCCGGCGCACACCTCAACGCTAGTCAGTTCACCGTGGGCAGAGGGAAGCATGGCGGCGGAGCTTACGGGGACGGTCGGTTGGACAGTGTCGGCACGGGTAGCCGTAGATCGGAGGTCGAGGCGCAGCTGCTGACCGCTGGCACTCCGGCCGACGCCGGTACTGGGACGGTTCTCGCGATGGCTCATGTCCCTCGTAGCGCTGCTGCGCGAAAGTCCGCCCCCATCTCGCTGAAGGCTTGTCGGTCGATCGAGTGTGTGGCTGCTTCGAAACGCCCATCTCAGCTGATCTTCCGCGGACGCTCCGCATAATCAAGCCCGGAGCCGATCAGCACGTCGGCCTTCCCGGCGCGGTTGGCAACGGGCAGGCGTAGCACGAAGAGTGCTGACGCAACCTCGAAGCTAACTCAGAGGCCGCTAAGGCGCCCGCCAGAGAGTTCTCGTCACGCACGGCTCGAGTCGCGCGCCAGAATTCGAGCACTTCCCGGCCGCTCACTCTGGTCATGAGGCCTCCTTGAAGAAGCCGAGGGCTGGGTTCTCGAGGCTGCCCACCAGCATGCCCCGGTCGAGGAAGCGGTTGAACTCCTCGCAAGCTGTCTCGGGCACGAGCGCGCAGCTGTGGCATGCAGCCAGGTTGCACGAGTCAGGCCCCTGGCCCGAGCTTGCTCCGATCTCCATGCAGACAGGGTCCGCAGCGCACCATCGAGCTTTCGCGATCGCGGTTTCGAGCACGCTCTCCAGCTCACCAGGCTTACCCATCCGTACAAGCCCCCCCATCGTCCCTTCCGCGTCGCCCGCGGCTGTGTAGACGAGAAGAGCCGCGAGCTCGCGGCCAGGTTCGTCCGAGACGTAGAGGCGCTCACGAAGCGCCGCGGAGCTGTACCCGCAGTCGAAGGTGAGCTGGTTCATCAGAATGTGAGAGAGCGTGTGGACGAGAAGAAGCCGCGGGCTCAGCGCGCGATCACGAAGCTGGCGTGCCTTCTGGACCGCCGCGTAGTTCCGGACGAGTTGCTCGGTCTGCCGGGTTACGTCCGGCTGACGCTCCCAGGCGCGCAGCAGCTCTTCGTCTAGCTCGAGGTAGAGACCCTCGCCAAACACGCAGTAGGCCGGAAGCCACGATTCTTCGTGGCGCGGCGGGTTGTTCCAGAGCTGCGCGTTTCGCGTCGCTATTTCGGTTGGCTGCTCTGGGAAGACGCGGCTGAAGCCAGCGAGAACTCGCGTCTCTCTTAGCCTTTCCGCGAGTGCGATGCGCGAGAAGCTCGAGGCTGCGGTCCCGGTATAGTCGCCCCGGGGGATGACAGTTACGGTCAGCTCGTCGCGGTCGATAGGCTCGCGCAGGACCCGCGCTTCAGCGCGCCGGAACTCCATCTCCGTCTGCTCGTCCTCCGACTGGTCTTCGGGCAGTTCCGCTGCGCCGGAGAGGACGGCGGTGAACGCGTCGATGGCCTTCTGGAGCTGCGCGTCGTCGAACGGTTGCAGTGCCTGTCGCGCAAGGTTCCTGACCTCAGCTGCCGCGGCGCCTGCACCGTTGTCGAACAGCGCCGTCACGAACGTACTGATCGGTGGATGCTCCACGAGAGCGCTCAGCTCGGAGGGGAGATCATGGGTTTCCCGAGGGAGGTAGATCGCGCTCCTGATCAGCGCGAAGTAGACGTTCGACGCCGTACGGAGGCTACCTTTGAGCGGACGCGGGCACCCGTGGTGGGATGTGCTCCCGTGCTGCGGCGTGACACCACGGCAGAGGAAGTCCTCGCCGCCGTGTTCGAGGCTCGAACTGAGGAAGGTCGTTGCAGACCCATCGGCCGCCGTGCTGTTCACCACGATCTGCGCGAGGTTGCGGCGTTTCCCGCATGAGCACTTCACGAACTGAGTGGCAAGGGTTGTCCCGCCAGTTGAGACGAGCTTCAGCTCCCCGTCACATGTTGGCGAGGCGGAGTGGTGGACCCACTCCGACCACGGGAAATCCTGGATGTGTCCCGCGTCGCACATCGCGACGAACGGAACCTGAGCGAGGAAGGTCTTCTTGCCTTTTCGGTCGCAGGGCTGACACGCCTGCCACCCCGTGGCGGTGAGTGGTACCTCGCTCAGCGTCCTGCAGCGCCAGCAGAAGTGCCAGCGCGGGAAGCGGAGGAACGGAACCCTCAGGCCGGTGTTCGGTACATTCTGGCCTTGGAAAGGGCGACGGTAGTCCGGAGGCTCTCGGAAGTGGCTTACGCCGAGCCGACGCTGTAGTCGCCACTCCTCGATCTGGAACTCAGCGACGTCGACGTCTCGCGAGTCCCCGCCGTCACCGTCACGGGTGTACCAATGGTCGAGCCCCGCGGCGATCATGGACACGCCGTCCGGACCGATGAGCATGGCTCCCGTTCCGGAGGGTGAGACCAAGGCCGAGCGGCGGATGGGCGCAGGTGCCGTCACTTGCCCTCCGCTTCCAGGAGGTACGCCCTAGTGATCTCGGCGCGGCATTCAAAGTCGACGTTCCGCAGCGACGTGGGCACAGGCCAAGAAAGCTGGCGCTGTATGGGGGTGGCGTACGCGCCGGCAAAACGCAGCAGCGGGATGTCTTCGTCGTCGGGACTTGCGAACCACTTGGTGCGCTCCCAGTCCCGCCACTGCCTCAGTCGCTGAGCGAACTTCTGTTCAAATCGCTCGGCCTCAGAGACATCAACGACCTCGACTCTCGCCCGCAGAAGCTCATGTGCCGCTTCGAGTAGACCCTCTGGAACCGGGTAGGGCTCGCTGCCAGTGTCTCCCAGCTGTCTGACGTACGCGACTATCACCGCGTGAAGCGCCCGATCGAGGACCGGCGGTGCGAACGGGGTCACGCTCGTGGGTTCGACCTGAGCATAGAGCCGCTCGTGGTAGGTCCGGAACTTCTCGAAGTGCGAGCGATCCCTCGGTTTCGACGCGCCGTAGATCGTCGTCACGAGCCCTGGTCGTTCCTTCCAGCGGCGGCCGATACGGCCGGTCGCTTGGATGTACTGCGACGTGGACTTCGGCTGGCCGACGACCGACATGAGCGACAACCGGTCGATGTCGATCCCGACCTCGACGATGTTCGAAGCGAGGCAGACATCAATCGAGTCGGCGGTCGCTCCCTCGCGCCGCTGCTCGAGCTTCTCGATAGCACGAGGGATTTCGTCGTTTCGGAGCCGACCGGTCAACTCGAGAGTGTTCCACGGCCGCCGGGTTTGATCCCGCGATAGGCCGAGGCGCTTCTCAATGACGCGCAGATAGTCGGGGATGTCGGACTGCAGTAGGGAGAGAGACGTCCCTAGCTCCCGGAGGCTGTTGAAGAAGACGAGCAGGGTCCACCAAGGATCTTGCTCGTCTACATCTAGTAGCCCTGCGGCCTGGTGCAGCGAGGAGAACGACCGGACCTGAGCGGTCTGGGTCGAACCGAGCCCTGGTGCGTGTATGCCGACGTACACCCGGCCAGGGAGTAGGCGTTCCTCGTCGTCACGTGCATACCGGGCGAAGTAGGAATCGCCCGCATCGAGGCCACGCGGAGGGAAAAGCGCCGTTTGCGGTCGGGCGTACAGGTCACGAACTTGCTTCTCGAAACGTCGGATCGTCGCCGTCGACCCGACGATCTTCGGGATTCGAGCCGGCTCTTCTCGTCGGTCAGTACAAAGCTCCTCGATCACAGCTTCGTAGATGCCAACCATCGAGCCGAGCGGGCCAGAGATCAGGTGGAGCTCGTCTTGGATGATGAGGTTCGGCGGGCTCAGGAGGCGCTCCCCATGATCGCCCAGACCAAACATTGACCTTGCCTGCGGGCGGAACGCGAGCATCGCGAACTTGTCGACCGTGCCGATGATGAGTGACGGCCGGAACTCGTACACGTCTTCATCGATGACATATACCGGAAGACCTCCCGAGAACTCGCAGTTCTGGTCGGGGCAGCAGAGCCGCACACCCTCGCCGTGACGCTCGTAGCCGGCGACCTTCTGCTCCGGTCCTCCCCCTCGGCGTCGCTTCCCAGTCGCTGCGATCGGGCCCATCTGGGTGGCACACCAGGGGCAGCGGAGCAGGACGAACGGGTTCTCGGTGCGTTCGCCCTCCTTCCGGATCTTGTTCAGGTGCGACACGGCGGCTTTCCGGGTATTCGGGGTGACAGATCTGCCAAGCCAGACGCCGATGCTGATCAGGTCCTCGCCTAGGTCATCACGGCCTAGCCGGAGGGTTTCCATTGCGCAGATCAGCGCGGACGCACGCTGGAATTGCTGGGCGGTCAATAGCCGTAGTGTGTAGCGCATCAGCACGTCGACGCCAGCGTCCGCCGGGTTTCTCAGGCGGCGGTAGAAGATCGAGAACGCCGTGAGCGCCAAGTAGGCCTCGGTCTTGCCGCCGCCCGTCGGAAAGAAGATCAACTCGACGGTCTCGCGCTCCGCGGCATCACCGCGCGCGGTTGAGCGAAGCGCAGCGAGGACGAAGGCGATCTGGAACGGCCTCCACGAGCCCCGGCTCGTGTCCGGCGTCATGCTGCCGTCAACCGTGATTCGCATCGCCCCTCGGTCGTAGGTCGTTGCCCGCAGGTCATGGCCAGCGCGCTGCTGCTGGAGCAGCATCGCCCGGTTTGCGAGGCGGAACGCCTCAAGTGCGTTTTCGTCCTCGCTGAGGAATGCGATGCCGTCGCCCATGCGGTCGCGAGCCTCTTCACACAACAGAAGGTGGCGCTCGGCAGTCGGCCGCAGATCCGCCGCGAGCCCAGCCACGCGGCCGCGCTGTCTGGCGATCCACGCCGCGTAGCCGTCGACCACCGAGTGCAATGACGGGAGCCCCGAGCCTCCCGCAGGATCTGCAAGGGGCTCCATCGGGATCTCAATCGGCAGCTTCGTGTCAGGATCGATGATCTCCGGCGTAATACTCGGAACTTCGACTTCCGGAAGGCACTCGGCACTCACTTCGGTAACGCGGCCGTGGACTGGCACCTCCCAGTCCGCGCTACAACCGTGACCGACGCCGAATGGTGGCACCTCTCGGTAGAGCAGCTCGAGGGACGCGACCTCGTCCTCTTCGCTGACCTCGCTAGTGGTCCGGTACGGGAGGATGAGACCCTCGGGTGACGCGCCGCCTTTGGCAGGCTCGATCCAGCAGCGCATCCGCGTCTGGAAAAGGCAGCCCGAACCCTGGCCGGCGACGCCTGGCGAACGGTTGACGGCGCTGACCGTCATGAGGCTTGTTCCGTCGGGGGCGGGACGGGAGATGACGACGATCTCAAGCTTCAAGCCATCGGGGACCTCCGACTCGTCGGTCTCACGCGGCGACGCCTTCCCCTTCTTCGCCTTGAGCTTTCTGGCCTCGAACGCTGTTGAGAGTTTCACAGGCTGTCGGAGCCACCAGTTGCGCTGCGCGTCGCTGTCGTTTTCCCGAGCGACTGCCACTTCCTTCTTGGTGTACCAGCCGCCTGTAAGTTCCACATGCAGGCCTGCGCCGTCCGGAAGCTCACCCAAGAAGCTGACTCCAAGGCTACTTGGCCGGTACCCGTTTGCGGATGTGAGCGGAAGGTCGTCGTCCTCGCTGGCGGTGGTTCCGCTCATGCCCAGCACCGAGCTCGCCGGGTCACGATCGTCTGCACGCTCGGCAGCCGCGGCTTCTAGCGCGGCCTCGGCGGCGTCATCTTCTCCTGTGCTCGGCTCGTCGTCAGCGCCATCTTCGAGTGGGGTCTCGATCGGGTAGAGGACTCCGACGCCGTAGCGCCGAACGGGCCGGTCATTAGTGAGGATCTCCTCCCCAGACTCTTGCTGGCGATACGGCCCGGCCGCCTCGTCGTAGTTTGGGAAATACAGGGCGCTGGCGCAGTCGATCTCCTTGCCCTGGGGACAAGGTCCAACAAGTTCCTCGCGTAGCGAGGCGATGAGAAAACGCCGACCGTCGATGAAGTCAGCCATGCGCGACCTTCTCCGCGGCGTAGCGCTGGACCGCAGCGACTGCATCTGGGGCGACAACGTCATCGGCGAGCACGATCAGCCGGTCGGTTGCCCGGCTGAGTGCCGTGTAGAACAGGCTCTCGGCGCGCTGGCCGACGATGTCGTGGATGTCGGTGACGATTACGCTGGGAGCCTCGAGGCCTTTGAACGCCTGGATCGTCGTGTATCGGACGAACTGCCCGCCCGGGTCTGGCCGGTACTCCTTGATCCGGTCGCGCCAAGGCTGCTCGCTGACTTGGCGGGCGCAGCAGCCGTCTCGTCGCGGAGACAGGATCATGATCTCGTCTCCGCCGAAGCCTTCCGCGTATAACTCCTCTAGAGCCGCGGTGAGTGCGCTGACCTGTGCACGCTCGCTGTCGAAGTGGCGCATTCGTGGGTCGGGGCCGTCGTCGTCTCGAAGCACGCGTGAGTACCCAGGGGTTAGCCCGGACAGCATGCAGACGAAGTCGGCGATGCGCCGTGTATTCCGGCAGTTCACCGAGAGCCGATAGCGCGCCGCAGACGCACGAGCGGAGAGGAAGTCGTCGAGCGGTACGTCCGCGGAACCAAACAGCGCTTGCCTCTCGAAGTCTCCGAAGAAGCGCCAGCGGCCTGCGGCCAGACCGCCCGAGAGCGCCACGTCGAGAAAGTCCAAGTAGCTGTCGCGCAGAACGTCCTGAGCCTCGTCAGCGACGATCACGTCGAAAAGGACGGGGTCGTCGCGATAGAGCAAGACCTCCGTCGCGCGCGCGGGGAGCTCTTCGGCGAACCAGTCCGGGGGAGGGTCGGCCGGAACCTCGATCTGGGCCACTTGCCTCATGAGGCCGTGGAGCGTCGCGGCCCGGATGTTCTCGTTGAGCGCTCGTGCCTGGGCGGAAATCCACTCGCCTAGCAGGCGGTTGAAGCACAGCAGCAGGATTCGCTGCCCATCGAGGGCTTCGCGGCGCGCGGCTTCGAGCGCGAGAACCGTCTTCCCGGTTCCCGCCGGTCCGCTGTAGACGACTCGCTCGTTGGCCTCCAGGGCGTCGAGCGCTGCGTATTGCTCGGCTGTAAAGGCGACGAGCTCGTCTTCGCGGGCTCGCCGACGTAGCGCTGGCGTCTGGACAACCTCGAACGACGGGCGCAGAGCGGCGACGATGGTCGCACACTCCTGTTCTGTCGGAACGCCCTCGAGTGCCTTCGACGGAAGCGCTCTGCGAGCTTGGTGCAAGACGTTCAAGACCAGCTCGGAAATCGGCGCGCGGTGGAGGTCTCGCTGGTCGATCACTTCCCAAGCACGCCATTCCACGTTCTGCGCGCTGAACGCGACGCCGGTGAAGACCACGGCGTGCCAGACCACCAAGGCATCAGCCTCCGCTCTCCGCCGCTGACGGAGTGTGGCCATGAGTGAACGCATACCGTCTGCCGCCTGCTTGAACGGGCTCCTCGGGGTTGGAGGTGTGTTCCCGAGACGCCAGAGGCCGTCGTCACCGCGCTCGACGCGGTGGTGCGCCTTGACCTCCAAACACAGCATGCCCTGCCCAGGAACCAACACGACAAAATCGAGTTCACCCTCAACCTGCGTTACGTGAGCTGGCAGATTGAATGAGTGGAAGATCGTCCACCCGTCTGTCCCCGGATCGTCGCGGAACCGCTTGAACAGATCACGCTCCCCGGGACTCTGCGTCGCCGGGTCGATCACCGCGGGGATCAGCCTTGCCATAGGTCCCGATCGAGCTCAAATAGCCGCCTGGTCTGATGGATTGCAACGTCGACGGTCCGCGGCGACCGCGCTTCGACCCGCGAGACACGAAGAGTTCCCTCGCCTTCGATCTCCTCTACGTCGTAGTCCGCCCAGCCTCGCCCGGCCAGCTCCTCGGCGTCGCCCTTGCTGATCTCCTTCACGAGGAGCGAGCGCACCCGCTGCCCGGCGCCGACGTGCGCCGCATGGATCTCACCCATGGCTCCCCAGTCGTCCTGCGCCTCGTGCTCCCGGCCGGCGAGCTTAAGGATCGCAAAGAAGTCTGCGGGATCTCTCGTGCGGATACTCTCGCGCTCGCTCCACCTGCGGACATTGGAGACGCTGGCATGGGTCGCCCCGGCCTTCTTGAGCTCGCGCACGACCTCCTCCGCACCCATCACCTCGAGCGCCTCCCTGAGCTGCGCACTCCAGCGATCCTGCTTCGCCCGAAGCGCAGTCGCCTTTGTCCCAAGCAGCCGGTCCGCGATTGCACGTATGTAGTCACCGTCACCTTCGGTGCGAATGACCAGGAACGTCCCCGGACCGATCTCGGCCACGGGCTCCTGGCGGACGCTCACCGCCGATCCGATCTCCGCGACGTACGCGCGGGCGCCGTCCTCACAACTGAGGTAGACGCCTTCGCCGGGGGCAAGTACGAACAGGGACGCTCGGACGATCTCGGCTTGACCATCACCGGGTCGCGGCGCAGCGCGAAGAATCGCCTGCCAGTTGGCCTTCGGAACGAGATCACGGGCCTCAATGGTCCAAGTACCCGGAGCAGGCGCTGGTACAAGGCCATCGTGAAGGGACGATCGCGTGCCGACGAGCAGACTCGCCGGTTGGGGCACGTCGCGGAGCCAGGCGAAGTAGCAGAAGTGGGCACAAGTTGCCTTGGGTGACAGCACGACGTGGGGTGGGTACCAAGCCACCGGTCCGACGGCCACCATTGAGTCCAACGCTCCCTCAGTCCGGAGTCGTTGCGGATCCAAGACAAGGACGCTGAAGCCGTCGCTGCTAAGAACCTCCCGCACAGCTCGAACGTTCCGGGCCCGCAGGACAAGCACGCAGACTCGCGGCGGTTCAAGCTTAGGGAGTTCAGGAGCACTTGTTGGCGCGTACCCAGCGGGGCCGTATAAAAGGTCCGGAATCGCACCGACCGGTGAGGGCACCGGGAGAGCACCGCGCTCTTCGAGGCTGGCGCGCACCGCGTCACCAAGCGGATCGTCCCCTGACTCCGCTAGTCCGCGAAGGAGGCCGTCGATCTGCTCTGCCATCTCGCTCAGTGCGGGCGCCACGTTTGCGCACGCCTTCAGCCTTGGCGATGCTCGCCTAACTGCGTCAGCCAGGCCTACTTCTTCATGCGAGAACGGGAGTGGAATGGCTGCGATGTCCCAGCGAGCGCGCCGCAGCGCACGACACGCCTCCCCCCAGAAAGCCTCCTCGGATGCGTCTCCAAGTTTGCCCAGGAACGCATTGACCGTCCTTGAGAAAGCCTCCGCCTCTGGATGCGGAATGAGCCGTCGCTCGGATGTCCACGAGGCCGCCACGTCATACAAGGCGCCAATGTCGGCAAACGTCTTCATCGCGTCACCGCCGAGCCTCAAATTCTGAGTACTCAACCGAGGGTGGTGGCTGGAGGCTGTCAAGCACGTTGCTGTCGGCCGCCCGCCTGACGAAGCTCTCACTGAAGACGCCGGCTCCTTCCTCGGCAGCCGCCTGGCCGCGGTCAATCAGCGCGACGTGGTGGGCGTCTGGCCACGCATCGTGCCAGCGCGAAAACGCGGCTCCTCCGTCGAACACGACCGCTCGAGGGGGTTCCGGAAGAGCGATCTGGTCTGGGTAACCCGAAGCAGACGCAAGGATAACCCGGAATCGCCGACCATTCTGGGGATCTTCGGTCACGCACGCAATATCGCGCAGCGAGCCGCGGTGGGCGTCGTCACCGGCCGAGAAGATTTCGTCGGCAAAGTCCTCCTGCAGATGCGTCTTGGTGCCGACGACCAAGCAATCGGCGCGCCACGCGGTGAGGAACGAGACGGCGTGGGTAGTTCCAAGCACAAGCTCGAGCAGCGGCGGTACGCGGATGGTCTTTGAACCCATCGGTTCCGCCGCGACTGTCTCCCCGACGCGCACCTTCAGCGCGGACTTCACAGGAATGTAGGCCGTCATGTTTCGCAGCTGCAGCGCGAGTAAGCGGTGGCCGTCGCGCTGGAGCGGTCCGATGACGCGGCAGCTGCTTACCTTTTTTCCCATGAGATACTTCACTGCCGATCCGGTCGGCAACGAGCACAAGCGATCGAAGTGCGCGGCCGGGTCGCCTGGGTCGAGTGGCTCGATCCGTTCGCGGGCCAGCACGAGGCTCGCTGAGACAAGAGCAGCCGCGTAGCCACGCTGCGGGACTGAGATACCGACCGTAATCGTCTTTTCGCTCGGATCGAGTGTGCCGAGCCGCTCGCCGACTGCAGCGAGGAAATGTGCCCACGGCGGCATCGCACACCATGTGTTCCTCGGTCCAAAAGTCTGGAGGTCTGCTACCTGCTCGGGTGGCGGAGAGATCATCGTGTGGCTCACGGTCGCAAACAATAGGCGTGATCTGACATTCAGCCGAGCGATCAGGTTAGGCGAATACCGCTGGCGCCGTTCTTGTTATCTGCCGAGAATTCGATCGGAAGGCCTGCGGCGATGGCTTCGGCAAGGACCCGGAGGTTCTCTGGTTTGGCAAGCCACGGCGTGAGGTCGCGCGCCTCGTCAGCCTCGGTCCCCGTTGCCATCCGTGCTCCCTCCCTAGTCGCCCCGCTATTGTCCGTCAGCAACCTACCTCCCAGCCCACAATTTGTCCAACTGAGTAACCACTGTCACCCAACCCCCCGCAACCACCGCAACACCGCCCAAGTTGCCTCCAGATCCTCCTGGTTGTAAGCACAGATGTCGGCCACGATCTCGTCGCGGCGCGCCATGTCCTCGGTTTCGACCGCTTCGATGTAGGCGGCGATTGAGTCGTCGCCTTTTGTTACCTCCTCGGCGCTGCGGCTGAAGCCGGTTAGGGCGGTCACGGCCTTTGATTTCTCAACTACTTTCAGTGAGTAGCTCGGCTCGGGGATCGCGACCGCGT
>Ga0209284_10006186_pt1 | contig 11738 bp, 10 predicted proteins | sample FRY03_FD_187211 | JGI IMG/M metagenome (GOLD analysis project Ga0209284, IMG submission 187211) | Freshwater microbial communities from Lake Fryxell liftoff mats and glacier meltwater in Antarctica - FRY-03 (SPAdes) (version 2) | ecosystem: Environmental > Aquatic > Freshwater > Ice > Glacier... | reverse complement strand
TTTATAGATAAAGTATATTATTGTTTCAACTATTCTTTTTTCTCTCAAAAGTAAATTATATAAATGTTTTTTGAGAGAAGAGTGATTAATATTTTTTGCGTAGCAAAAACACCCGACTCTTACTACGTTGAAAGCGGAATTGTGCGTAGCAAAAACACCCGACTCTTACTACGTTGAAAGCGGAATTGTGAAAGTGGAATTGGAAAATGTTATTTAGGTAATTAGTTATTTACAAAGTAATAAAATAAATGTATTTTTTATGAACCACGATGAATTTATCATTCTAATTCTTCTACTATTTTATTACTTAAAAATTTAAATTACAACATAAAAAGAAAGCAATTAGATGTATATGGAACATTTGGATTTGAATCAAATATTAGAGAGAGAAAATAATGCCAAAACAATAATAGATATTTTAAACAATTTTGAACTTAACAAGAATAATTTTGTTTTTAAAAAAGGAATATACGTATATGGTACTCCTGGAACTGGCAAAACCACATTTGTTACTAATATTTTGAGACAATTGGATTATGATATTATTAAATATGATGCAGGGGATATAAGAAATAAAGCTGTTATTGATACTATAACTAAACATAATATGTCAGATAAAAATATTATGAGTATTTTTAATAAAAAAATAAGAAAAATTGCTATTATTATGGATGAAATTGATGGTATGAATAATGGCGATAAAGGTGGAATTAATAGTCTTATAAAGCTTATTAGACCCAAAAAAACCAAAAAACAGCGCCTTGAAGAAGTCACAATTAATCCTATTATTTGTATTGGTAATTATCATATGGATAAAAAAATCAAAGAACTTATGAAGGTTTGTAATGTTGTTGAGTTACAAACACCCAATGATTGTCAAATTAATACAATTATTACAAAATTAATACCAAATATTGAGACATCAATTATTGAAAACAAAATTATCAACTTTGTACAAGGTGATTTAAGAAAATTAAACAGTATTTATAATATTTATAATAATAATCCTGAAATATTCAAATCCAAATTTATTGATAACATTTTTCAGTTGAAATCATATAATGATGATACTAAAAAAATTACGCATAAATTGATAAATAATCAATATAATATTAATCAACATAATACCATTATGAATGAAACTGATAGAACTATTATTGGACTTTTATGGCACGAAAATATTATCGACGTTATATCAAATATCGACAAAAGTGTTGCTATACCTTTTTATTTGAATCAATTAGATAATATGTGTTTTGCAGATTATATTGATAGAATTACATTTCAAAAACAAATATGGCAATTCAACGAAATGAGTTCTCTCATGAAAACATTTAAGAATAATAAATTGTATCATGATACTTTCAATAAAAAACCTAAATATAATACTGAAGAAGTAAGATTTACGAAAGTTTTGACTAAATATTCTACAGAATATAATAACTATATTTTTATACAAAATCTATGCCAACAATTAGGTATGGATAAAAAAGATTTATTATCTTTTTTCATGGAATTAAACACAAAATATGATGATGATGCAGAGTTATTTTCACTTTTTGAAAATTACGAAATTTCTAAACTGGATATTAATCGCATTTATAGATATTTAGACAAATATACAAAAGAAAATGCAATCACTTATGAAGATAAGTTAAGTGACGAAATTATTAACGATTTTAATACAAATATTTATGATGATATGTAGTTTAGCAAAGGTTATTTTACATTTTTTCTCATAAATATCAATTCTTGTACCAATTTTTTTATTTTGTCGTCATAATAATTCACTTTATCTTTTAATAATCCATTTTCTATAGTCAATTCTTGCGTCAATATATTCATTTGATTTAATCTTCCTTCATAATCTACAATAATTGTATTCTGGCGGTTAATTAATTCACCTTTATTATAGTCATCTATCATTTTATCCCTTTTAACTTTTATTTCATGTATTTGTTTAATAACATCTGGTTTATTTTCTATTTTACCAGGTTGATATTTATCTAAAATATCATCAATATCTTTCATAAAGAATTCTTTAATTGAATCATCTTTTATAAAATCATTTACTTCAATTTTTGAAACATTTACAAAATCATTTGGATCCTTTAATAATAGTTTTTTATCAAATGAATTATGAATATGAGAGAAAACCAAAATTGATTTCATTGGGTCTAATTGCACAAATGGAATTGTATAGTTTTTTAAAAAATGTTTTTCTTCCGCAACACATGCATTGTCATCAAAACTTGTTAGTTTCAATAATTCCTTTTTAAAAGCAAATGTTGCTGCTGTAGAGTGATTCGCACCATAAGGACCAAATTTTATCATTTTTCCAATATGTTTGAAATAGGTATAAATTATACTTGAACCTGAGCATAAGGCGTTTGGATTGTTTCGTAATGTGTCAATAGCATGATAAACTCTCTCTGGAGGATAATAGTCGTCATCATCCATATACAAAATATATTCACCTTTACATTGTTGATGAGCTAAATTCCGTTTCTTTCCTAATGTCATTTTTTTTTCAAATTTAAAATATTTAACTTGAGGAATATGTGAAACTAAATCTTCTATTTTATCTGTTCCGTCGTCTATAATTATCCACTCCATTTTATCTTTTGGATAATTATAATTATCAAAACATTTCAACATCATTGGAATAAATGGTCGTCTATTAAATGTAGGAGTACAAATACTTACAAAAGGTAAAAACTCATTTTTTTCGTTCATTATTTATTTATATACAGAGATTTTTTTACATTATTATTTTACATTATTATTATTCATTTTTTTCTCATTTCAAAAAACATAAATAAATATTTAGTCATCTTTTGTAACCATATATTTTACAAAATTATTTACACCACATGTTGTTTGACCAAATAATTGACCACTTGGATCAATAACATAATTTAAATAAAATGGTTCATTCATATTTATCTTAGGTTGACAATTTCCACTCATATCCATAACAGTACAAACCCCGCTTAAATCTAATTCTGTAAATAGATTTATATTCAAATCTCCGGTGTTAAATGTTAAAGAATTACATAAATTTTTTTTTTTTTTTATAATATAATCACCAGCAGTAATCGATTCTTTATTTGATGCAAATGCTGATTTGGCTGAAAATGATTTTGACATTTATACTATAAATTTATATAATAAAATTTTTCTTATAATTTATGAACAAAATAACTGTTCAATCTTTTAGCTTTTTACTAATTTTTTTTAGTTCATAAATAAATCTATTGCCACCTTTCTGGGGCAGAAAACTACTAAACATTCCGAATATACCTTTTTTGATTGATGTGTCATTTTTTATACATGTTTTAATTGCCTGTTTATAGGATACTAACGGTGATAAATTTGGTCTTAATATTGGATTATAAATATCAATTGTAAAAATACCAAAATAAATTAGTGCAATAACAATTAGAGAGAACAACCCAGATGTATTCCCCAAATTTGAAAAAGCACTTATAACAACAAACAAACTAATAATTGTAGTTATCAATACTTTATAATATTTAAATACACAAAGTATTATATTTCCAAAATTGACTTCTTTTTTACTTTTATCATTATTTATAAAAAAACCTTTATAACTTGCTATTGATGTTAATGTCCATAAAATAATTCCTGATGAGATAGTTGGTATTCCAAAATATGCTATTAACAAAGACAACAGAGAGAATAAAAATACCATAAATAGAGATATTCCAAAACCAATAGGTTGTAATAATGTTACTGGAATCCAATCTGTTTTTTCGTTGATACGTGATTTGAAAAACCATCCCATATTAGCGAACCACAAATACAATGTGTAAATCATATTTATTAAAAACAAAAAAGATGTTAACACAGATATTAAAAATGGTCCTAAAGTAATAATCAATATTTCTGGTAATCTATTCAACGAGTTAAATATTAAATTAAATGATGAATAATTAAAACATAATAATGATTCAATTATAGATACAAAATACGCAACAACAGAGGATGTGTTTTTACTTTTAATATCTCTTAAAGTTTCAATAATAAAATTTGTTTTATCAAAAGGAAATTGGATTTTTTCAGATAATGGGGGATCTTGAAATATAGTTTCAAATATATTGATTGTTATTCCTTCTTTAGGTTCAAAAACAGGAAGCGTTCCTTCGTATGGCATACATTTTATTTCAGTTGGTAATATATTTGATTGGGCTATTTTACAACAATATAATACAAATCCACTTGATGTGAAAAATACAAACACACATATTAATAAAATCAATAATGTTATGAAAAAATTGCGTAATTTTAAGTAATAACTATTATTTTTATCAGTATTGTTTTTCTTTTCATCTATAATTCTAATATCATCTATTGAAGACATTTACTTATATTAAATTAATATAAAAATATATTGGATTATCTTAATAAAATTGTGGGAATTTGGTTACCCAATCTTTCCCTTTTGCGAATACATGCGAATACATGCGAATACATGCGAATATATGCGAATACATGCGAATACATGCGAATGCAAAAGGAAGAAGTTCCGTAATATTATACTAATTTGAAAAATAAAAAAGTATTTGATAATATTATATGGATTTAAAAAATAAAAAATATTATATTATATTATTAATTTTTATTCTTGTATTTTCGATAATTTTTATTAGTGAAAAAAAAGAAAATTTTACAACTTCAAATACAACTAATGTTGATTTACCTTTAACAACTACTTTCAGTTGCAATAATATGTGTGGATCTACAAGTCGTTGTTATATAACTGGTCAACAATGTTTAAGTGATAATGATTGTCCAGGTTGTCAGCCTTTTGAATCACCACTTTCATATAGTAGTGACATTATTGGAGAAAATGATTCTGGTAATTTAACTGGTTTACATCCTTCATATTCTTCATTAACTACTGACATTGGAACTCAAGCCGCATTGATTAATAAAAATGCAACACCTGCTATGGCAGATTTTGGTCTAAATACATGGTCAAGTAAATTCAATCAAAGTAGTAAGTTTTTTGATAAAAGATATAAACCTAACAATTTGAAATTTATGCCAAAATATCCAGAACAATATACAACTACAGGTCTTTTTATGGTTGACGGACCATTAGCATCCAATTATTAAATCATGCACCCTTTTTAACACATCTAAGGTATAATGATATTATATCTCTCGTGTAAAGGGTTATTTTGTTCTTGTAATTGTAATAATAATGAAATCCCAATAGCAGTCAATGTATGAAATATACATGTAGCCCAATATTTGTAATTGTAAATTCCAATTAATTTACAAATAAAACCCATAAAAATAGATATAATACCAAATATGAATAATGGTTTATTCAAATAATAACTTGTCATTGAAATTGTTGATATTACAGTAATTATACTTGATAGAATAACAATATTTTCTTGGTAATAATTCAAAACTAATAATTCGTAATCAAAATAAACAATATTTGATATATATATTATGAATACACTATCAACAAATATTATTACATAATTTTTATATTTAGCATTTGGCAGACATGATGTTGTGACAGTGATTATTACCCAAAAAATATTCGTTATATCTATAAACTTTATTAAATTATTACTATTTGCCCAATTTGAAAAACTTATAATAGATAATGTCAATAAAGGGATTTTTACAGGTAATTCTGCTTTTGGCAATGAATACAGTATTGAACTCCAAGCATTTTGGGGATAATCAATAATTAAATTAGTTATAGATTTTTGATTAGAAACAAAATAAGAACCTATAAAAAAAAATATTAATGAACATCCAAGATTTGGTAAATAATTATAAACACAATTCCGCCTTTCAACGTAGTAAAGGTCGGAACAGGAGAGGGAGGGAACGCAAAGGAATTGTCGGTTCTTCAACGTAGTAAGAATTTGAGAGAAGCACAATTCCGCTTTACAATTCCGCTTTACAATTCCGCCTTTCAACGTAGTAAGTGTCGGGTAAGGGTCAGGTATTGGGTGGGTAATTGTCGGGTAAGGGTCAGGTATTGGGTGGGTAAATGTCAGGCAAGGGTCGGGTATTGGGTGGGTAGATGTCTGGTAAGGGTCGGGTAAGGGTCGGGAGAGGAGGTTGAGAAGGCTTTTGCTTCGCAAAGGATCCGTAGGTTCCCTATTATAAACAGTTTTTTTTATATTTTCTATATATATTGTATTTGATAACATGTTATATTATATTTCATAACATATTATATTTATTATATTTCACAACATATTATATATATGTAAAGATTTAGAGCCGCAAGATTATTATGTTGCATACATTAATCCAGCATTTCCTCCAATAAAAGTAACCATATTAATTCTTTCTTCAAATACAGTCAAATCAAAATTGTAATCATAAATTTGCCATGTTGGTTTGTTAATTCCTACCAAATCTCCAGTTTGTGGGTCGCAAATAGTTAATACTTGTGCCAATGGATCTAAAGGGGGGACTATTGTTGTGAATTCCAATTGCACAGAAGTAAATCTATTCATATTCATGGCTCCAGATGGTTGTAAATCAAATGGACTTGTATTTAAGCAAAAATTATAACAATATAAACCATCTTTTGCGTTTCCTGCAGTCCTCAAATATTTTTCAACATAATTAAACACACCAGCAGGTAACTCGTTCTCTCTATATTGACCATCTAAAACAATACCCATTAAAAGTAATATTTCTTTTTGATTTTGCATCGTGTAGTCACCTGTAATATATATGCCTGTTAATTCTGCATTCATTTGAATACCAGGACCGATAGTAGTAAGAACAGGAATAATTGTTGTCGGATAAACAGGGTCGGGAAAACTTCCTGTAGCTGGTGCTAATGTCAAATCACTTGGTAAATAATTATAAGCCCAATTTGTATAATTAGACCATTCATTTCTCAAATTTACATCACTTCTTTGAAAATAAAACATCCAAGATGAAATTAAACCAAGAGAATCTAATGATACTTTATTCGGTCCAGTTACATTATAAAACACAGATTCTTGAACTTGTTTGAATAAATATTTTTGTTCATTTTTCGCAAAAAGTTTTTGTTCATCATTTGAGAGAAAACAATATGTACAATTCAGATTCAAGTCTATATTCCATAATGTCCTTGTGTCTATATAAGAAGATATACTTAAAGGAATATCTGGAGGTGTTTGCAAGAATCTATACATTTGCATATAATATTTATTGAAATTTGGTTGTACATATGGAAAATTATTTGTATAATCCATTACATCACGGATTCGGAATAATTCATAAATTGGTCTTAACGTTACTGTTATTGTTAATTCATTGTATTGCAATGCTACTAATGGAAATGCTTGTTGAGTCTTCAAATTGAACCATGTATTTAATGGAATGTAAATTATTTTACTACGAATTGATGGCTCTGCACCTGCTGGGTTTGAGGTATAATAGGCACTTGGATATGCATTGACACGAGCACCTGAATTTCCTGGATCATTTAATTCAGGAATATTTCCAGTCATTTTATCAAATAATGCCTTTTTTTCACTACTAAAATCACGCTGAACCATTGATAACAAATATTTACCTGAAAATTCTTGCAATTTCTGGTTTCCACAATTAATTGTTATTTTTTGTATCATTTGTGCTCCTAAATCATCTATCCATTTGAACTCATATGGTGCCCAATTAGTGTAATCTATAGAACCATTAGCGTTTTCAATTTCACGAGGGGGAAATATTGGACTCCAAATATTAGGTAAACTTACGCTTAAATATGTATCCATTAATAAGTCGGCATATCTTTTTACCTTAAATGTAAATGACGACTCTTCTGTTAAACGCAAATTAGACGAGCCTTCAAAATCTAATCTAAAATTCTGTTTACCAAAGTTTGTGTATTTTGAATATGTTGATTTCCACATCGTCTTTGATGGATTCCCATTTAAAATTACATTTTGTTGACCTTGACTTGTTAAATTCATTAAACCGCCAGCCATTTATTAATAATATATATATTTATTAAATTTTAAATCTTTTTTTATTTTATACAATTATTTTACACCATTGAAGATTTAAAATGGGATAAAATCCCAAAATAAAAACATCAAAAATGTAAAATCAATAGTAGGAATCTCACCTACGATGGTCTAACTTTTTCCACTTCATTTTTTATATTAGATGTGGTGAAAGACGAAATTTGAAAACACGCAGGGCGTTCTTGCTTCTCTATCCAGCACTTTGTTAAGTTCATTATGTTGATTGCTGAATTAGCGTCTCTTGTCTTGAATACGGTTTGTTTGACTTGGGGTCTCACGCATCCAGAACATACTAAAAGACGGAACTGCTTGTTTCCATTACTATGTTTGTAATAAGATAAATCGTTATTACATTCACAGCATTTTTTACTTGTATTACATTCGTTGATTGTTATTGTATCATATTTCTTATGGATTTGCTTTCGTAATCCCTTATTCAGTGTAGGCATAAAATGTTTCATTTGAGTGCTTCTGCTCCAATTTCCATATCCTATAAGAATGTTGTCGCCGAATGTTTCTTTGATTTTATTAAGGAACACATCTACACTTTTCTTACCATAACTATATTGACGAAACTTCATTTTCCTCCAAACTTCTCGTTGGTAGAAATCTAAGGTTTCTTTGTTGAGTTTATCCTTACCCACTAAATACTCTTTGAACATTTCATAATCAACCGATTTGCTATTTTGAAACGATAAACGGGTTTCTTTTTCTATGATGTTGTTTCGTTTCTTTTCCACTAATAATATTCGTTGGTTTGTTTTTGCTTTACTTTCTCGCTTCCGTTGAGGTGCTGTATATTGGAGTTTCTTACCATTACTATCCATCATATACACTAACGACCTTTTACCAGGATCGCAACCAACAATATTACGAGGTGCTACTTCTTTGAGTTTTTCTATGGATAAATCTTCTATGTTATGAAAATCTTGTGCTGTTAAAGTAGGAACTCTTGAACCCCATTTCTTATCTTTCAAATCCTTACGAATAAACAATAAGGAACAACTAATTCCATCTGTTTGGAGTTGATGATGAAACTGATAATGTTTGCTTTTGAATGTTTTATGGTGTAAGTTCAAAAGATTATTCCATACATCGTATTGATTTTCCTTTACATTTTTCAAAAGTTCTCCCTTCTTTGCGTTTTCAGGACAGAATAAACTGATGATACATGCTGTATCCAGAATGATATGCTTGGGAATAATGTTATTACGAAGTGGTAAAGGTTGGAATAATTTGTGTTCTTCCTTTTCTAATACGGCATTCATATACAGCATACCTTTCAAATAATCAAATGGTTTCACTTTCACATCATAATGAACTGACTTCTTTATATTTTCAGGAAAGATATTAGATAAATGAGTAGTTTTCCAGTTATCAAACATAACATCAGTTTCTTCATTACATTCTAATAATTGCTTCTTGAACTTGAATAAGATTGCTTTATCTTCTGTAATATCATTTGTGGTTTTATTGATAAACCGAAGGAAGTGTTGAATAAAATGTTCTTGTGTATTGTTAGATAATGAAGTATGTAGTTGCGTTGCTAAATAGGGTAATAGAAAGGTCGTATTCTTTAACATGGTCTTTTCGTGGTTGAGTAAAGGTTGATATTCCTTATTGTAAAACTCTTGTAATGTTTCCAAAAGGTCAGTATCCTTACTTTTTGCTCCTTGATTACTTCTTATTCCTAATGTCTTGATACAATACAGAATAAACTTCTCATTTATTTCAGGTAAATGTTTATTGTTGTTATAGCATTTCAATACATACAACCTAATAAATTGATAAGAATGTATCATCAAATCATTCATTTCAAAAACCAGATTAGTGATGACTGGTTGAACTTCATTATGATTATGTAATACAGATTTGAGTGTGGTTTTGATGGTAGTGTAAGCAGATTTATCGGTGGAACGGAACTCTTGGAAAGTGTCTTTCTTCTTCTTTTTAACCATTCTATATATTTACTAAACATTTTATTTTTAAATAGTTTTCTTAATATAATCATTTATTCCTAAATATTCTCATCATTCTGTTTTTCGTCCATTTCTTTTTTGAGTTTTTCTTTTCTTCGTAAATATGTTCGTTGGTTATATAATTTAACCTGCTCTGGGGTAGATTTATAATTTGTATTTTTCTTATAATTAGCATTTCGTTCCTTAATGACATCTTTATTTTTTTCATAGTATTCCTTTTTATAGAAAGGTGCTGTATATTTTTTGAGATGTTCTTTGGTTGATTGTAGTTCCTCTTTTAGTTTAGCATTTTCTTCTAATATTTCTTTTATTTTTTCTTCATTATACATTACGATACTATATATAATAAAAAATATTTATATAATTTTTCTTATAATTGTTAGACAATTTTGTCCCATTTTAAATCTTGAAGGGTTTAAAATTATAACCATTTTATATTATATCAATCTATATTAAATGACATCTGTATTACCAATCGAAGGGGTTAAAGAATCATTAATTAATAGTTTTAAATCTATAGCGTCAATGAAAGAAGATTTTGTTAGTTATATGATTTTAGCGATCGTTTTAGTAATAATAATTGTAATGTTATTTTACTATATCAGTTTAACACGATTACAAAATACTCAATGTAATTCTATGGAAAAAATATATGGAACGTTAAATGGTAAAATTAAATCAATTAATCGTAATAATCCGGATTTCAAATATAACTTGAACGATTATTACATGAACACCGCTTTCAATTGTTGTTCTGGAGGCTCTTTGAAAAATGATTTCGTTAATATTTGCAATTTGAAAAGTATTTTGAAACAAGGTGTTCGTTGTTTGGATTTTGAAATTTTCTCAGTTGATGATAATCCAGTTGTTTCTACATCTACAGTTAATAATAGTTTTTATATTAAAGAGACATACAACAGTATTGATTTTAAAGAAGTTATGAAGATAATTGCAAATTATGGATTTTCAGGAAGTACATCGCCAAATCCGAAAGACCCAATCATCATACATTTAAGAGTAAAGAGTAATAACTTGAATATTTATGATAAAATGGGTGATATATTCAAGATGTATGACAATTTTTTCTTAGGAAGTGATTTCAGTTTTGAAAATTCAAATAGAAATATCGGGGCATTACCTATTATTCAATTTATGAATAAAATCATTTTGGTTGTTGATAAAACTAATAATACTTTTTTACAGTCATCCAAATTTTCTGAATTTGTCAATTTGACTTCTAATTCAATGTTTATGAGGTCTTACACATATAATGAAATTAAAAATTCTCCCGACACAAATGAACTCACCGAATATAATAAACAAAATATGACTATCGTATTACCAGATGAAGGTAGTGATCCGAATAATCCATCTACTGTGTTATGTCAAGCATATGGTTGCCAAATGACCGCTATGCGTTTTCAATTGATGGATAATATTTTGGCAATTAACAATAGTCTTTTTGATAATTACGGGTACAGTTTTATTTTAAAACCTGAAAATTTACGTTCCAAACAAGTTACAATTCCAATACCTGAACCACAGCGTCCTGAATTGTCGTATGCGACAAGAAATGTTACCACAGATTTTTATTCGTTTGATTTTTAACAAAATCACAATTCCGCTTGTAGTCGGGTGTTTTTGCTACGCACAATTCCGCTTGTGGTCGGGTGTTTTTGCTACGCACAATTCCGCTTGTGGTCGGGTGTTTTTGCTACGCAAAAAATAT
>Ga0209284_10006183_pt1 | contig 11742 bp, 28 predicted proteins | sample FRY03_FD_187211 | JGI IMG/M metagenome (GOLD analysis project Ga0209284, IMG submission 187211) | Freshwater microbial communities from Lake Fryxell liftoff mats and glacier meltwater in Antarctica - FRY-03 (SPAdes) (version 2) | ecosystem: Environmental > Aquatic > Freshwater > Ice > Glacier... | reverse complement strand
TATCGTCACCGGGTTGTTGTTCATTTATTGCCCTCCGAGCAATCGCCAGGCTGTTGCCTTGTTCCTGTGATACCTGTAGTAAGTTCACGCGCCGAGTTGCCAGTAAGCGCATCAGGTTTTCTTGGTAGCAGCCCCTAACATCGGCTCATTTCTAACGTGACCAGTACGGTCTAAATGCAAAAAGCCCCTAAAGTTTTGGCTCTCAGCGTGTGCGGGCACGTTTAACCTTTTCAGGCGAGAACCAAAGTTTTAAGGGCTTCGGCTTATCCATGCCCGCACATAGACAAACTAAATATACCATTTTAATGGTATTCGCGCAAAGCACTTTCTGGCAAAGACAACCCACCAGCATAAGTTTTCTGCGTTACAGGGTTAATTTCCTTGAGCATTGCCCAACGCTCACCATCTGCACCAATACGGAAAGAAAGGATTACGAAAACACCAGCATTTTTGCCAGCTACTAACTGGTTTAAACTAAACATAAAAGCCTCCGAAGAAAGTTGGTTTCTGATCGCTGCGTCCATGTACACATAATACCAAAGTATTCTTCAAGCGCAACACAATTATTACTATTACTCAACTATTCCTTATAGTTAAATCCTAACCCTCTGCACCTGTTCTACTACACAATTAAATGCTTCTTGAGGACTTGCCACAGTAGCAACCTGACCCCTCCAGTTGTGATGCCAGATAATCTGATCCGGAGTTAGCTTCTTACTTTCATCCCGTTTTATCTCAAGCAATACATTTACACCCTTGTACCCCACCAATAGATCAGGACAACCTTTACCTACCGAATGTAAGTGCTGGACTTCCATGTGATGCTTTCTTAGAAACTCCACTATAGTCTTCTGGTTCTCGTCTACTCTAGCTGCTCTAAACACGCCAATCCCCTTTTTCGCCTCGATTGCCCTTATCCCACTGGGTTTTGCAGTCATTAATTAACTTATCTGCATTTCCTTTTCTTTTTATTCTTACTAAACTTAAATATTGCATAGCTTGATTCCTATTAGTTGCCCTTATAGCAAGTACATAGGAAACTTCACATCTATGACGAAAATCTTCCTCCGTTGTCGAAGTCAATTGGGAACCCTCCTAAAGTCTCTACAAACTGTTGACTACTCGCATGGTAGAAAAGTCCATAAAATTCCTCAGCCTCACCATTCCTCTGCTTTTCACACATTAGATAAGCATCTGCAACAGTCTCATCTACCTGCTCATTGTTCCTTCTCATGTTCTCTTTCTTTTTGTTGCGCCAGATTAAGAACACGTTATCCACCTGATCCGATATTGAGCCACTACCCTTTAAATCGTTTTTATTCGGAGGCTTTTCATCTGTCTCCTGCTTACGTATATGGTGAACTAAATGCACGTGGATATTGTGATCCCTTGCCAATGCTGTCAATTCGTCAACAAAGTTTTTCTGACCATTGAAATCATCTTCACCCTTAACGCATTTCATTAGCGAATCAATAACAACATGCTGGATACCTAACTCCATAGCGCAATACCTCGCCATCGCAATGACTTTATTTGGCGTAGTGCTTCCCTGCTGGTCGTATAACCACATTCCGTTATGCAGGAACTTATCCATACGACCGATTAAATTATCTATGTACTTAACCCTGTCGTGAGCCAGGGGATCATCAATAAACTCACCTGAGAACTGTCGCAACATCCTCTGTAATGTCCTCTCAGGCTTCATCTCAAACGAAGCTATACACACCTTCTGCTTTTGACGTATTAAATGCAATGCTATCTGCCCAGTTAGTAAGGACTTACCACCACCATTACCACCAGCATATACAGTTACCTCACCCGGTCTAAACGCAAATTCACCATGTGTTTTAACCCAAGGCAATGTTATCTGCTGCTCTCTAATCGTAGATAGATATTCTTCTTTAATAACTTCTAACCATGAACTCGCAGACTTAACCTGCAACGTCACATCGTTATTGTGTAGATATTTCTCAACGTCAATTATTTCTGATTTAAGAATTCTGGCTTTTCTAGCTTCATCTAAATCTATTGCTCTCGCTTCTAAGCTCATAATTAACCTTTAGTAAACATAACTTGTTGCTTCGTTAATTCTGTCAAACGCTGTTTTAAGCCGTTTTCTATCGGTGTCTGATAGTTGCCTACCCTCGCTCAAATCAAACGCCGCTATGGACGCTATAGATGCCTCAAAATGGATTATTTTAAGCAGGTCTGCCGCGTAGAACGGTCGGCGCTCAGATTTCTTATATTGTGTTTCTAATGTGTAACCTAATTTATTTTGTTCAGGAAACAGGTCTTGCATGTCCATACCTACGGCAGCGATAACCTCAAAAGCCGAGCATCCAGCAAAGCATTTCAATAGGATTCGACCATCCTCAAGCATCGTTATGCATAGGCTGGGATTTTTATCGACGTGAGCAGGACAACATGCAGTCCAACGTCCTTTCGAGCCTTTAACCTTCTCTAATCGGTTCAGCAGATCACCTATCATTTTGCACCTCGAAGCATTCCGTTATTTTTGTTTTCTATTTCATCTTCCCAACGCTTTGCATTTAGCCATGTAGCTGGATGAGGTACAAATTGCATTTCTTTATTACTAAGCCCTTGTTGATTTATTGCAACTAACATCTTCTTTAAAAGATCATCGTCAACTTTAATCTTCAGCCAGGCCTTTAAAGCATTAGGCTTTGCTATCTTTCGTGGGTATTGTTGCCAAAATAAATCAAAGCTACTTGTAGCGTATGTATTATCTGTTTCTTGTTTTATGTTTATTGGTTTATGGTTATTGTTTGGTTGAACGTCCGTTGAACGGGCGTTGTACCGGCGTTCAGCAGACGCTTTACCAGCCCTAGATGCTTGTTCTTTTTTAGACTTGAAATGCTCGATTCCCTTGTCTGCCCTAGTGTTTATCCAGCCATCCTCACCCAGGGTAAAAAACTCTAACAGTACAGCCTCAACCTCTTTTTCATGCTCACGCATATTGATATGACGAGCAACGCCCGTTACACAGACGTTCAACGGGCGTTCATGCAAATAGTAAGCATCTAATAGCCTACGATAAGCAATATCTTCTAATGGAGTTAAGTGTCTTGTGTGACTGGCGTAATCGCCAATATTGAATTGGTAATAGTGCATTTTGCTACCCTTCTCAGAGGTATTCTCACAAAGCAAAAATCAAAGGCAGGTCGGGGAGAAGTCGACTTTTCGGTGGCTACCCTAGCCTTTCAATAAAACTATACATTACTTTTACATAGGCTTAAAGTCTTTTACATTAGAGTTACAACTTATGAAACTTTTATTCTCAATGGGTTGTCCTCGCGGAGAGATTTTAGGCAAAAAAGTATTCAAAGGCTTAAAGATCATCGGCTGACGTATTACCACTTCGGTAACTATTTCAGGCACCTCAACATACGGGTAGTACAACCCATCTTCCTCAATTAGACCTTTTAACAACACTAGCATCCTAAGCTCCCTGGCTACAGAGTAGGAATCATCATAAGTCTTAGAGTTTAAGAATATCTCACTGAATGTCTGACCAGGATTAGCTTCTACGTACTTACATAATGTTTCCCTTTTGGAGCCTTTTTTGGTCTTATAGCTTTTGTCTATCATCTTTTAGTTACCTATAAAAAAGTTTTTACACAAGAATATTGAGTATGGTATTGTTCTCTTACCGCAACACAACTAGGAGAATACTATGAAGCGACATGAATTTGAACAAGAATTTTTACAAATGATTTTAGACGGTAATTCTGATGACTTTGTAGAACAAATGAACGATGCAGATGTCCGAGCCAACCTAAAAAATATCTTTAATGAGTGGGCTAAACATCGCAATACGCCAATGCTGTCAGCCTCAATGTCTGCGGTTATCGCAGGGATCATAAGTTACGAAGCTAAGTACCAAACAGAAACAGAAGAAGATTTAATGCGCTACAAGCAGGATATGAAAGCGCATCAGTGGGAAAACCGCAATGATTTCTAAATTACATAACTGGGAAGTAGCAGAGTTAGTTTATACAATCAGGCTTTTAGCCCATAACCTTGAGGAGAAACCAAACAGAACTAATGAAGAAGATGAAATTCTAACCATTGCTTACGAAGCATTACTTATCCCTGGCAAAGACATTCACGAGCTGGCTAATATGATTGAAAATAATGAAAACTTTGCTTAACACTAATGACTGGTTTTCTAAGCATCCGGTAGTTTGTGGTGTAATAATGGTTCTTCTATACATTATTTCGTGCTCACTATGAATGATCCTAAATCTATACTTTATAAGCCAGACTATGTACCCTCTCACAAAACGGATATACGCAAGACTTTTGCTAAGTTACAAAAAAAGCAAAAGAAAGTTACAGAAATACCTGTTCCTGAGAAAACACAACCTATCAATATCTCACAGTATAAAAAATATAAATAAGGACTAATATGAACGCTAATAAAGAATTTCTCGTCTATGAAAAACTACAGACAGCACGAGTAAAACTTCAAGCAATGCCGATCAAGAAATCTGGGCACAATACTTTTGCAAATTTCAGATACTTTGAACTCAGTGATTTTTTACCGTTTGTAAATTGCCTATTTTCCGAGTTAGGTCTTTGCTCTGTGTTTAGTATTTCCGAAGGTTGTGCAACTTTACGAATTATTGATACTGATACAGGTAGCGAAGTTATTTTCTCTAGCCCTACAGCAGACGCTGCAAGTGGCAAAGCACCACCTATCCAAGCATTAGGGTCAATGCATACTTATTTACGTCGTTACCTTATGCTAAATGCAATGGAGCTTACAGAGAATGACCTAGTAGACGCTACGATCCAGAAAGACGCTGCAAAGGCTTCTAAGCCAGTCACAGTCGATGTATTTGATTCTATGGCACGTGATGATCAGTACGCTATAGAAGAAATTGCAGGTCAAGTACGCTGGATGATTGAGAAAGAAGATGTAGTAGGAGCGGTTAAATATATTAATGATTGTGAATTAGACGCAGACTTTAAAACTGCTCTGTGGTCTAGGTTTGATTCTAAGCAACGTAGCGCACTTAAAAAGGCTTCAGTATGAATGAAATATTATTAATTACGGGTTTAGCCATTGGAACGATCATGGGTTTAATTACTGGCTTTTTTGTTGCTTGGCATTTGTTTAAGGGTAAATAATGGAATATGACAATACTAATCGCGGTACTTTGTATCGTAACGAAAATAAGCACGAAGAAAAGCACCCAGACTACTCAGGCAGTCTTAACGTAGGTGGCAAAGAATACTGGCTATCCGGATGGGTCAAAGAGTCTAAGAAGGATGGTAAGAAGTTCTTTAGCCTGTCTATTAAACAGAAAGAGAAACAAAACCCACACCCTAAGACTGAAAAGTTTATAGATGATGATTTAACAGACGTACCGTTTTAACGGGAATCCACCTACTCACGGTCTGTGTAGGTTTACAACGGATTACCGCCCTAATGTCTCAGCTCTCCGTGGGCTTTTAGCAGGGGTTTAGTCATGTGATTATCCCCTGCTTTTTTTTAAAGGAAAATATCATGTTGTTAGATGTCTTGAAGAAGAACTACGAACTTAAAAACGATGCTGAGATTAGCCGCAAGCTAGACGTAGCACCACCGATAATTAGCCGTATCCGTAACGGTAAATGCAGTGCTTCAGCAGAGATCATCATTAAGATACATGAAGTCTTCGGTATGTCTATTGCTGATATTAAATCGCACCTATGAAAGTCATTTGGTACATGGTGTGCATTTGCGCTGTTATATGGGTTGTTGGTGAACTTTATATGGACAAATCAAAGTCAGCATATAGACGGGGTTATCAGGACGGTTTATCCGCTAGAAAAGCCCCACCTGTTGATAAACAATGTGTCTCATGGTTAATGCAGACTAATCTTAAAGACGCTAAACAAAGGATATGCAAATGAGGAAACTAAATGTCTCGACCACGTAAAAACCCTAATGATCCTAAGTGGGAAACTATTAAAGATAAAGAAATAATTAATAATAATGAATTGACTGAGATTAAGTTATTTTTATATGCTTCATCTTTAGCAGGGGTAATAGCTCAAGCTAAACCTATAACACACGAACAAGCTGCTAAAAATGCAATGGAATACACAGAGGCTGCATTAAAGATATGGGGATAATATTTTGTACTGGGTGTCAATCTACTAGGGATGATGAAGGTGGCGAGTATAGGAAAACTAATCGTAGTGCCAGGTGGATATGTAAGCTCTGTTTAGAGCATAAAACAGAGAGTATCTATAAGGCTAAAACACCTTATGACCCTAAATCAATAAATAGACTACTAGAAAAGTTGTGGAGGAAGAACACATATGACTAACAAATTTAACCCCGATTGGGACGCGATGGCTGAGTGGCCGAACAAGGAGAAGAACAATGGCTAAGCTAATTGATTTTCCTGTTGGCCTCCATGAAGGTGAGACGCGCCTTGACCTTGACCCCGACAAGGTGCTTACTGGAGCAGTAGGAATGCTAAAAGAGGTGGTCATTGTTGGCTATGAAGCTGATGGCTCGTTTTATTTTTCGTCTACTCGCGCCAATGGACCTGATGTGCTTTGGCTACTAAAGCAAGCAGAGCAGCGGCTGCTGGCTATTGAGCGGGAGATGAGGACATGAGTGGGGAACACAACGCAAACCAAGACTACGGCAAGCGCATTGATAAGGCCGCAGAACACCTCGGGTCTGGCGCATTGGAGATGATAAAAGCAATTCTTATAAAGCACGATGCGGCCATCATCGAGGCAAGTCAAGAAGCTATTGATGCGGCAGTGTTGGCAGAGCGTGAGGCATGTGCCAAGGTCTGTGACGAAATCGTGGTCCGGTACAGACACGCAGGCGATGCTCCTGAGATGGTTGCCGCCAACTGGTGCGCCGACGGCGTGCGCGCAAGAGGCAACACATGACCAACGTAGGTACACACGAATAGGGCAGGTGAAAACGGTATGAAAATCACACTAAACAAAATTCGTAATGAATCACCCTGCGCCGATGGCTGGAAAAAGCTGCTAGCACATTTGGGCAAAACGCAGGCTGATGACGAGGCACTAAGTATCATCACCATACTTGACAGTAACGGCCTCGATGATGCCCTGTGGTGCTTACGAGCAGTCGAAAACCATGACCGCGACATCAGGCTGTATGCGGTGTGGTGCGCCCGCCAGGTGCAACACCTGACGACAGATAAGCGAAGCCTTGAGGCGCTGGATGTCGCAGAGCGTTTTGCAAGCGGCTTGGCAACCGATAGCGCGCTGACTGCTGCGTGGTCTGCTGCGAGGGAGGCTGCGGGGGAGGCTGCGTGGTCTGCTGCGAGGGAGGCTGCGTGGTCTGCTGCGGGGGAGGCTGCTTGGGGTGCTGCTTGGGCTGCTGCGGGGGAGGCTGCTTGGGATGCTGTGGCTGCTGTGGGGGCTGCTGCGGGGGAGGCTGAAAGGGAGGCTGCTTGGTCTGCTGTTTGGTATGCTGCGAGGGATGCCCAAGAAAAACGCCTGCGCGAAGTTTGTGCGGAGTGATTTGGCTTATATTAGTGCTCTTTTTACGCCTAGGGAATCGATGAAACCAATTGACGCAATTTTACAAAGGAAAATATGAAACTACTCGACCATCTTATTGAAGACTACGGATTTAAAAACGACCGACAAATTGCGCTGTATACTGTTATCAGTACTGGGACGATAAGCAAAATCCGCAAGGGAAAACTCAAACCTTCTGCTTCAGTCATTATCAAGATACATGAAAAATTAGGCATGTCTATTTCTGAAATTAAAGATTTAATCAATAAAAAAAGTTAGTCACATAGCTTAGGTGGCCACATATTTCCGTCAAGCCTAAGCTATGCTTTTACGTTTTGCCCTGCTTTTTATTTGACGACGTCGATCAGCGCCTGCTTTCCGTCGCGGCACTCGCTATACAGCTTGCCGACCTCCACGAATTTGCGCAGCACATCAGCGCCGGTCTTACCGTCCAGGGGCGTCAATTGAGGGCATGGCTGCATCAGGCTTGGCGACAGCGGCAGGTGCGCCGGTAAGGGCTTCGTTCGCCATGCGCAACCCGTCGTCATCAAGGCAATTGCGGATATAAACAGGACGGTCAACAATCCGGTCGACTTTCTTTGTGATCGTGCGGTAAATAATTTCACGCTTCGCTCTCGCTTTTTCCAGATACTCCGCATGCCTGTTCGCCTTCTCTGCTGCTGCTAGCAAGCCAGCTGCGGCTTGCTGTTGCTCTTTGATAATGTCTGCTTGATACGATGCCGCGGTTATGCGATGACTAGCATAAGCGCCGCCTGCTGTCAGCGCGACAGATGCGATTAGGTACAGGTAAACGCGCGAGATCATCCTTTGCGCATTGTCTCAGCCAAGCGGGTCGCGCGTGGGCCGACCTGCTTTGCCCACTTTGATTTAAGCATACCGTCCGCCGCGCCTGCGTAGTCGCCAGAAGCTATCATTGCCAGCGTGTTTTTGAAACCTAAAAGACCCGCCGTACCTAAATTGAACGACATGTTGGCCAGCACTCTTTGCCGAGGCTCACTCAGCGTCCGCCACCAGGGAATAGCACGGTCCAGCTCGGAGCTTACCTTCTTAATGTCGTTCGCAAGCAAGTACCGTGCTTCATCTTCGCTAATTCCAACGTCGTCAAGATTGCGCCCAATGCCGATAGTCAGCTTATTAGCTGTGCATCGATATGTTTTCAGCCGCATCCCTTCGTCGCGCGTCAGTTCGTTTGTCAGTGTGTCAATGTTCATGTGACTTGGAGTTGTTTTTTTAGCTGAACGATCTCAAGTTGCATTAACGCGTTTTTTTCTTCACACTCCTGATTTGCTGCTTCGACTTTTTCAAGCCGCTCAGATAAACGGGAGACTTCTTCGCGTAAAGTATTCACCACTTGCATCATTGCGGAGCCAGTTATTTCCTCCTTTGAGTCCTCTCGACGATCTGTCTTTATAAGCCTGACAACACCATAAACCGCCGCGCCAATAGCTGCGATTCCTGCGCCCAACTTTGTAAATAAGTCTCCGTCCATTCCTTGCAAAATTAGCCCCTAAATTGATTTAAACACCATATTTTCAGGGTGTGGCAACTTGTCATGCGTAATTACACCCGCTAGTACAGGCAGATCGCGCTTACAGACAGGGCAATAGTATTTAGCCAAGCCCATGTCATTAGCGTCAAGTGTGTCGCGCAAGTATGTTTCTAATCCGTTGCTCATTTGTCATGCCTTCGGAATCCGTAGCTTAATCTCATCTTGCCAGTCCACCCAAGTCGTCGTACCGTTTACCCGGTCGTCATACTGCATAGCAAACTGTTCGCCTGTTGACTTGCGGTTGTACTCGGTGGCTCGGAGTTCTTGGTAGGTTGGGGATGTGTCAATGTAGATTGGGAGTGCTGGCGCAACAGCGTCGGGAAAGTTGTCACGGGTAAAGCCAAAGCGCTGGATAGTTGTGTTGTTCTCAGTTGCCACCCACGTCTTCAGGTCGTCGTCTTTGCTCAGTCGCCACAGCGTGCCACGTAGGGAAGTCATAAACTGATTACGTTCCGCTTCTGATAGCGCAGCTACATCTTCTTTAGTATTGATAATATTCATGGTGTTTCCTTACTCAAGGCTCAGGTGGTCACAGGCGAAGCGCGAACCGAAGCTGCCGAACGAGGACGACGCAGCTTCGCCCCAGTACGAGCAGCGAGAACCGGCGTTCGACCCGGTGGTCCAGTCGCCGCCAAGGATGGGCGCATTGGGTGCGCTGTATTCGCTGCCCCGGCCTTCAGTGTTCGCGTTCCATGACGCAGCGGCGGCGGGGCCACCCCTATCGTCACCCCATATATACAAAACTCCCGTTGCTTGGAAAAGCCCGGCAGCCGAGGTGTAAGCCGCGTTCAGAATGGTGTTTACCTGATTAGTGCCAATGCTTGAGGCTTCCGTGGTGCCGTAAGCGTGTGCCATAAATTCGCGCTGTGTCGGCAAGCGTTTACCCATTGCCATGGCAAGCTCAGCCGCCTCAAACCATGTGTAGGAGCCGTAGGTTGTGGCGCCATTGCCCCCGAAAGCAAGCGGCACTTTGGGTGGGCTGTTACCGTCAGCCATCGTGACGTTGTACGCGGACGATCCAAGTGTGATGGCGTCCGTGTTTGTGACGTACATGTCCATCCACGTGTTGCTAAAAAACTCCATGCCGCGTGGATCTGGGCAGTTGGGTTTAAATTTCAGATCCCAGAAAGACGTTGCCCAAATGCCGGGCGTTGTGTTGCCTCCGCCGGGGCTTCCGGAGTGGCCCCCTGGCGCGTAGTGAAACCCGCCGATCTTGCGCGTATTTGCGGTGGTGTAGCCCGTCGGCGCGGAAAAGTTGGCATCAGCCCGAACCGTGCCGTCAGTAGCTGCGTAGATGGCGTAGTTGGTGCCAATGCTCAGGGTTGGCATGACGACTGCTGTTGCGGCTGGAAACCTTAAAGGTGCGCCGAATACACTTACCGAAGTGCCTGCTTTAATACTTACAGTTCCGGCACCTGTCTTTGTAAAGGCAACAGTAGTTGGGTCAGCTTTAGCAAACCAGCCATTACCAGAAGGCAGGGAGCTGCCGTCGTTAAAAACTATACCCGCATCTGAAATTACAGTTGCCATTATTTAATCTCCCGTTGCATCTAGTATGCTGTTTACGCTTAAATCAGACATTAGGTGTCTCCTGCTGTTGGGGGGGTGTTAATCTGACACAAGAGCGTTGCTCCGAATTCAGCGCCTGTATTGGTTTCCCACCATCCTTTTTCAGATGTTGTTTGTGTTTTATCCACGCCATCCAGTAGTTTGGTAATGCGGGTTTGCTCTACTTTATGCGCCGCTTCCCAGCACTCTTTTAATAAGTCTTCGTAGCCGCTGTAGTTAGCGTCATAACGGTCTTGCATATCAGCGAACCATTGTTCAAAGGTCATACCGCCTCCTTTGGATACTTATCTTTTACGGCTTGAATAACCGCTGCCATCTCAGCTGGGAATACACCTGCTTTAAATAGCGCGTCTAGCTGGTCACCAATGGGTGGGTATTCTGTGACACGTTGTTGCTTGTATGCGTTAGGGTCAACCCATGCGTTAATGGCATCTATGTCAATAACAACTTGGTTCCCATCAACATCAACCGCGTTGTCTCCGCTAATAGTGACCACGTTTAAATACAAAGCGTATATGGCTGTATGGTTCATCCTGCTATCTCCATTACTGTTATGTGTGAGGAATACCCACCGCCCGTATCCCCGCGTTGGTTAATTCTAGACGTTGATGATGTGAAGTTTCTAAATTGAAACTTATACACTACTGTTGAAGTAGTAGCAGGACTGTCATAATAATTTATGCTACCTGTCTGAACACCCGCAGTTGTTCCCATTCTCCCGCCAAAACAAATGTCATCAGCACCGTTTCCAATAGATAAACCATCTCTCACTAGTCTAATAAATGTGTTTTGAGTTGTTAAGGACACGCTGTAATTAACAGAACCCAATATCAGTATTTTGTTAGAGCTGCGGCTTGGTGTTATTGAAACAGTTAACCCTGTGACATCAACATAGCTTGTGCTTGTTGTGCTCAACTTGTCTGTGATAGTTGCAGAGATAACCTGAATCACATTCCCACTTCGTTGCAACGTATCTACCGTACCACTCTCATCAGGCAACGTGAGCACTCGGTCAACATTGCTGTTTGGGCTGGCTACTGTAAAAACACCTGTGCCGGAGGCGTTGCCGCTTATCG
>Ga0209284_10006180_pt1 | contig 11751 bp, 13 predicted proteins | sample FRY03_FD_187211 | JGI IMG/M metagenome (GOLD analysis project Ga0209284, IMG submission 187211) | Freshwater microbial communities from Lake Fryxell liftoff mats and glacier meltwater in Antarctica - FRY-03 (SPAdes) (version 2) | ecosystem: Environmental > Aquatic > Freshwater > Ice > Glacier... | reverse complement strand
CACTGTTTCGGGCACGCCACGGCCGCGCACTGCAAGCCTGCGGGACACAACTGCACTGCCACACCATCGACGCACTGGCTAATCTCCCGACGCTGCTGCACGCCCACCCTGCAAGCGCGGTGTTATTTGACAATGTTCTGGGGCAGGTGCGCTTTCATTGCCGAAGCGTGGCTGAAACCGGCGAGAGTCTTGAACGTCTCACACTCGCCCTTCAGCGGCGCGAGTGGGGCAGCCTGCACGACGCTTATTCGGGCGCCATTCGTGCCGCCTGGCCAGTCCAGGATCAACCCGCCATGCGCTACAGCCCCAACGCACCGGCCGGCGCCGAGGAGCCTGCCAACGCCGCCTGGCTGCGCCAGTTGGGGGCACAGGGTGACTGGCTGGATCATCTGACCAGTAGCGTGTTTGCGCCTGGAACGGCGCTTCACCACATTGCATGGCCCTACCGGCCGCGCTATTGCCATTGGCTACAAGCCGGGTGGGTCAATTGATGAATACTTTTAACGCAAACCCAGCCACCCGCAGAGCCTGGCCATGGTATTGCCGTCTGGGCGCTATGCTGCTCAGCCTTGGCGGCCTGCTGTCCTGCGGCGGCGGCGGCGGCGGCGGGCAAGACAGTACTGCCGGACTTGGACCGGCTGTGCCCCTGGTTGACGCAACTGTTCTGCAAGGCGCCTATCAGGCGCGCCCTGGGGAGAAAGACTTCGTCAGCTTTGTCACGCCAGATAACACGTGGTATGCCCTCTATTTTTTGGCCACCGACCCGACCGCTGTTGTGCTGCCTGCCATTTTCAGTGGCCTGATCACGCCAGGGCAGGACGGCGCGGCAGACATCCCTGACCTGAGGATTTTCACCAACGCGACGCCCCAGTTGTCTTCGAGCTCGGGCACTTTTTCCGCAGCTTCAAGTCAGTCGTATGAATTTGTGGGGCCGAGCACGGTCAATGGCCAGCCGCTGCCCACTGTCGTCGCGTCGGCGCTAGCCACCTCAGCCGATTTGAGTGGCACATGGACTGGGACCTGGGCCGACAGCAAGACAAACTCGACCCGCACCGACGGTTTCATGACGTTTGGTACGGCAGCACAGCCGACGGCATGGAACTTCTTTAGTTCTTGCCCAGGCAGCACCCTTTCGCTGACGCCAGCGCTATACACGCAATCGGGCACCGGGTCTGGACAAACATTCTTCCAAGCCACGCTCGTCATCCCGCCGCATACGTTCTGTGTCCGCAGCGCTAGCAAAGTAGACCCCGTCGAGCTCACTGGCGTTGCATTTATCCATGCATCCCCTGTCGCCGGCAAGCGCCGTCTGGACCTGGTACTGGTGGAGGACAACGGCAGCGGTATCTCCTTTCGGGGGGAGCAATAGTCGTGACAACGCAGCGGCCTGAGCAGGGTTCAAGTTTGACAATTTTGTGCCGATGCCAACTGCATTGGCTCGCGGAAAAAATAGCATATGAAAAGAATATTGATTGAAGTTTTCCTGGCGCTGGCCCTAGTCGGAACGGGCGTTTTCGGCTGGATGAACTGGCAGCAAAACCAGAGTGAGCAAGCCAAGGTTGCCGGGTTGACGTCGGCCGCGGCCGAAGCCACCCAAAAGTCAGGCGACGTAGCCAAGGCGATACAGACTGCCAAAGAGGCGATAGAGGCTGAACGCGAGGAGATGGCGGGCGTCAAAGCCAAATCGCAGCAATTCGACGCGGTCAAGGCCAGCCTGTCCAACGGCACCACGCTAGCCGATCTGGAGTCAGCCTACAAAACGCAGAAGACTCTCTCCGCCGAACGCCAACTTGGCCTGGGGGCCCTGCGCATGCTGACCAAAGGCAATAGCGACCCCACCACAATAGAAGCGTACAACAAGGCACTGGAACTCTCCGACTGGAAAAGCCTCAGAAAAACCATATGCGCCGCACAAATTGGCCTGGCGGCGACCGGTCAGAAAGTAAAGGTAATGGAAGATTGTCTTCCCGTCGGTACCACAGCGGAACCCAAGGAAGCGCACGCAAACGTCACGCATGCGGATGCCTCCAAGGGCGCGCCCCAAAAAACAGCTGACAAGCACACTGCACCGCACTGGGATTACGCAGGCGCCAAGGGCCCGGACCGCTGGGGTAAGGAGTTTCCAACCTGTGGCAAGGGTCAATCGCAGTCTCCTTTGAACATTACCGGTCCCTTCGCCAAGAGTAGTACGAGCGTCAGTGCCGACTACAAGGTCGGTCCTCTGAAAATTCTCAACAACGGCCACACGATTCAGATCAATGTTCCCCCTGGCAGCAAGCTGCGCATCGACAGCGTTCCCTTCGACCTCGTGCAGTTTCACTTTCGCCGTCCCAGTGAAGATCAAATTAACGGCAAACCGATGGCCATGGTCGGGAACTTTGTACACAGAAATGCCGCGGGCAAACTGGCTGTGTTGAGCGTCTTGTTCGAGGAGGGCAATGAAAATCCTGGCATCAAGACCTTGTGGGACAACATGCCGCCACAAGAAGGCCCTGAAGTAGCCCCCGAAGGAATCACCTTCAACCCAGCGAACCTGCTGCCACGTGAATTCAACTTCTATGCCTATGAAGGCTCCTTGACGACACCGCCCTGCACCGAAGGCGTGACCTATTATGTTCTGAAGTCAACCGTTAATATCTCCCGAGAACAGATCAACGCATTTCCGTTCAGGGCCAACGCACGGCCGGTGCAGCCGCGCAATGGGCGTGTCATCACATCGGGCTGAGGCCAGCGGCCACACGACCCTTTACCCGCCATGAGAAACACGCCATGAACAATAAGACCCTAGCTACGGCGCTGCTGACTACGCTGGCATCCCTCCTCGTCTTCATGGTGCTGGGCTGGCTTTCGTATACCAACGGCTGGATTCAGTTTGGCGGCGTCGATGGCCTGACGCCTGAACAGGCCCTGGACAAAAAAGAGCTCAGTACAGAAAACGCCAATTTTGTCTGCGAAGTGATTGTCTCCATGCCGCGGGGCGACCTGCAGGCCGAGCCTGAGGTCTACTCCGACGTTGTCGTCGTTGGCCTGGACTACGCGCAAAAGTCAGGCTGGTACCAGGGTCAATTCTCAATCTCTGAATCGCGTAAAGGCGGCATGGTGCTGCAGGGTTCCAAGGCCGTGGTTTCGCGACCCGCCATGTACGAGCGTTTTGGGCAGATGATCATCGGCGAGGAATTTACCTTTGACCGCTCGGATGGTGCATTCGTGCAGACGCTCACGTTCAAGGGTGGAAAACGCCGCCATTTTCTCAAGGGTACTTGCGCAAAGATGTCTGCAGCACCGTTTTATTCCAAGTAGCGTTTAAGCTGAGACTGAGCCTTCCCAGGCAACGGGGCGCGACAGCGGTTTGGAACTTACCAAAGGCCTACGTTGACATTGCAAGCGACGTATTTATGACGATGGGCCGATTGCTGATTCGAATCGAGCGACTTCAAATGGTGAGCAATCGCAATGACGAATCAGAAGAAGGTCGGCAGGCCGCGCAAGTCACACGCTTGATAGAGCGCTTTTGCGAAATTGCAAACTCCAAATTTGGTCTTGAACTGAATTCAACATCCAACCTTCGCGACGCCATGGAGGGGTTCTTGCAACGCCAGGCCCAAAATTGTGGAATGCCGAGCCCGGAAAAATGTCAGAAGCTTGAACGACTTTTTTGGCTCTCTACCGAATTTTCTGACGTATTGCGTGGCCCGAGTTCCAACTTCACATCGTTCCTGTCGAGGACCGCGCGAGTTGTGGCCGGGCGGGTGGATCTGGGCATCGAGCACAGTCGCCTGAAGATCAAAGCAGCGCGCGAAACGTAGCGAGACGGTGATATTCTTGGCGCATGGGAAAACGCCATGAGAAGCATCCTCTTGAAGACAAACCCTTCGTCGACGATTTTGTGGACTGGATGGGTTCGCACGAGGGGCAACTCTCCAGCGAAGTGTCCGATGTTGTCTGGATGGTGTTGAAAGAAGCTGATGTTGACGCCAAGCATCGCAAGATCATTTGGCAGGATGCACAGAGGCTTTCGATTGCCGAGTCGGTCAATCGCATCCATGCCAACTACCCGGACTTTGCAATTGACTTGATCGAGGACCATCTGATCGGATGGCTCGAAATGGGATTCGCACCGCCGAGCTACTCGCAGGAGCAATTAGACGAGTTGGATCAACTCACCGAGATGTGGGTCGAGGATCATCGGCGGTAGGCATCTGCCACGTAAAGCAGGGGAAAACTCGGCACTCTTGAGTAGAGCAGTGAATTGCATAAACCTCGGGCGTGAAGCCGAGGGGCTCGGCAAGCGGATTTTTAAAAACGTGTCCAGATAAGCATGGAAAGCGTGGCTTGAGCATCAGAAAATGCTGATGAATGAAAACCGGCTGAATCTCGCCGCCGCCGCGAGAAAATATCTTGCCAAACAAATGCAAGCACATTTTTTTGGCGCCGGCGCTGAGGTGGCTACAGGGTATGTGAAACCCACCAGCAAATGAATAATGTCTCTGGAAAATCGCTATGACAACCGAAAGCACAACCATCGGTCAGTACCTACAGCCGTCCGACGGGCACATGCCGGCGCGCCGCTATGTGCACTCTGACACCTTCAAGATGTGTGCGGAAGAAGCCCGCAAGATGGGCTTCCTGCATGCTGCCTCGGGCCCGCTGGTGCGCAGTTCACACCATGCCGACGAACAGGCGCATGCGGCAGAGGTGTTTTGATGTGTGTGCTGCGCAAAAGCCAAAATCCGGTGGACCCGATGGAAGAAGTCAATTGGGTCGGTGTAGCACCGGCAAGCGGCTTTTGTTGCTCGCCAAGGGACGCCTAACTATGACAATTCGACCGTCCCAGGAAACCTCCCCAACCGTCGCGACGCTCGCCGATCTCGCAAAGTTGGCAAACTACTCGCTCATGGACACGCTCAACTGCGATCCTGACGCGAAAGAAAACGGAGCCGACCACGCGCCGCGACAAGTCTTCACCGGCCACTATGTCCCGGTCAATCCCACGCCCATCAAAGACCCCGAGTACGTCGCGCACAGCAAAAACTTTTTCCGCGAACTGGGCTTCGCCGACAGCATGGCGCTGTCGGCCGACTTCGTCCGCATGTTCTCCGGCAACATCTCACGCGTTCCGGCGCCGATGCGCAAGGTCGGTTGGGCGACTGGCTACGCACTTTCCATCTTCGGCACCGAATACGACCAGCAGTGTCCGTTCCAAACCGGCAACGGCTACGGCGACGGTCGTGCGGTTTCCGTGCTTGAGGCCGTCATCAACGGTCGCCGCTGGGAAATGCAGCTCAAAGGTGGCGGGCGGACGCCATACTGCCGCGGCGCGGACGGTCGCGCCGTCCTGCGGTCGAGTGTCCGGGAGTTCCTGGCACAGGAGCACATGTACGCGCTCCACATTCCAACGTCACGGTCTTTGAGTTTGTACGTTTCGAAAACAGAGAAGGTCAAGCGGCCGTGGTATTCGGAGGGCTCGCGCTCGAAGGATCCCGACATGCTTGTATCGGAGGCAGTCGCCATCTCGACGCGCGTCGCACCGTCGTTCATTCGGGTCGGCCAACTCGAGCTCTTCGGTCGCCGTGCCCGCAATAAGGAACATCCGAAAGCGATGGAGGAACTCGAGAAGATTGTGTTGCACTTGATCGATCGTGAGTACAGTGACGTCATCGACAGACAACTAACCACCGCCGAAAAAGTGGTGTTGCTCGCGCGCGAGTTCCGCAGCCGCCTGACAATGCTTGTGGCGAACTGGATCCGCGTCGGCTACTGCCAGGGCAACTTCAACAGCGACAACTGCGCGGCCGGTGGCTTCACACTCGACTACGGTCCATTCGGATTCTGCGATGTGTTCAACCCGTACTACCAGCCATGGACGGGTGGCGGACATCACTTCTCGTTCCTGAACCAACCGGTGGCAGCGGAACGCAACTTCCACATGTTTTGGACGGCGTTGCGGCCATTACTGACATCACTGACCTCGCATCAGGACTGCCTGCAACAGCTCGACGAGATTCGAAGTGGCTTTTCGACAGTGATGCAAGCGCAAATGGAGAAGATGTGGGCTGCCAAACTTGGACTTGGCACTTTTCACGAGGCGTTGTTCCGTGAGCTCGAAACGCTCATGGTGCAAACTCCTGTCGATTACACCATCTTCTTCCGCGAGCTCTCAACGCTACCTGACGACATTGGCCCACTCAAAAAGAGCTTCTACAAAGACTCGAAGCGCGCCATGGCTTCAATGCACCCGATGGTTGAGACCGACACCGAAGGGATGGACAAGCGCTGGTCAGAGTGGCTCACAAGATGGAAATCGCTCATAGTCAGCTCCGGCACGACCGACGCAAATGCTGCTCCGCCCCGCTCCCGTGAGGAGCTCTCCAGGCAGATGAAACTCGTCAACCCAAAATACAGTTTACGAGAGTGGTTCGTTGTTCCTGCGTACAGCCAAGCGAGCACGGGGAACTACTCTCTGGTTCGAGAGCTGCAGGAAGTCATGACGCAGCCATACGCCGAGCAGTCGAAGGACGTGGAGGGGAAATACTATAGGCTCAAGCCGTCTGAGTTCTTTGAGGTCGGTGGATTGACGCATTACAGTTGCTCGTCGTGATTTTTCGAAAACTGATCGGCCAGGGGCGGCACCCTATAGGCGGCCTGCCCGCCGCCTACGTGTGCCGAAACCGTAGCTGCGATGCGCCGGTGACGAGCGCGCAGGCGCTCATTGAGTGCTGCGCAGCATGACGAAGATTGCCATGACGTCCCGTCGTCTTTCACCCTTGTCGGGGGAGCCAGGTACGCTGGAACGAACCGGCCTTCTTCAGGGAGATGCCTCTGCCGAAGAGGTGGTCGTCGCCTACCACGAGCGGACAAAACACCACTTCCACCGCTACGCCGCCTCGCTTGGCTACATGGACTGGGCGACGCAGCCCGACCCGTTTCGGCGCTACGCGGGAGCGGATCTCGTTCGACTCCCTCTGCCTGAAGCGGGCAGCCCGCTGCCCTATTGGCAGCTCTATGCGAACGCTGCCGTGCCGACTATGCCACTGTCGGTGGCATCGGTCTCGCTCTTTTTCCGGTATGCACTATCGCTGACGGCTTGGAAGCAAGTTGGTGATACCACGTGGCCGTTGCGCGCAAATCCGTCGAGCGGGAATCTTCATCCGACCGAGGGCTATGCCGTACTGCCTGCGCTCGACCAGATCGGCGATACGGCCGCCGTGTACCACTATGCGCCGAAGGAGCACGCTCTTGAACGGCGAGCGGTGCTCAATGCTGCGCGGTGGACCGAGCTGACTGAGTCTTTCCCTGAGGGCTCCTTCTTTGTGGGTCTGTCGTCGGTGCATTGGCGGGAAGCCTGGAAGTACGGTGAGCGCGCGTTCCGTTACTGCCAGCACGACGTTGGACACGCGCTTGCCAGCCTGCGTATCGCGGCAGCGGCGCTAGGCTGGAGATTGGTGCTCCAGGGCAGCGTCAGCGATGGCACCCTCTCCAGCCTCCTTGGGCTTGACCGCGATGAGGATTTCGCGATGGCGGAACGCGAGGAGGCTGATCTGCTCGCATTGATTTCACCGGATTTACCCGCACCGCTTCTGACGGAATCCAAGCCACTGAAGGCGCATGGTGGTGCTGTGCTTTGGCAGGGCAGGGCCAACACGTTGAGCCCCGAACACAGCGCCCTGTGGCCGGTGATCGACGCCGTCGCGCAGGCGACGCGACGATGCGAAAGCTCGCCTATCAAGGAGGACTTCTCCGGCTTTCCCTCGGAGGATGCGCTTTTCGGGACACCCATCCGTCAGGGCCTGCTCACTGCGGAGATGGCCATTCTTGGCCGCCGCAGCGCAGTAGCGATGGATGGCTCGACGGCGATCTCGCGAGCAGCATTCTTTCGCATGCTCGCCCGACTGATTCCAACGCAAGAGCGGCGAGCTATGCCCTGGGACGCGATCCCCTGGCGACCGCGCATCCACATCGGGCTTTTCGTTCACCGCGTCGACGGCTTGGCACCTGGCATCTACGCGCTTGTCCGAGATCCGGACAAGGTCGATATCCTCAAGAGAGTGATGCATTCAGAATTTTGTTGGCAACGCGTACCCGGCTGCCCGCCAGGGCTCCCCTTGTTCCTCCTCCAGGAAGGGGACTGTCGAGCGCTGGCGACCACCGTCTCCTGCGGCCAGAAAATAGCCGGCGACGGTGCCTTCAGTCTGGCCATGATCGCCGACTACATGGACAGCCTGGCGACGTACGGCAGCGGGTTCTACCGGAACCTGTTCTGGGAGGCCGGCATGGTGGGCCAGCTGCTTTATCTTGAAGCCGAAGAGTCCGGCATCCGCGCCACCGGGATCGGCTGCTACTTCGATGATCCGGTCCATGCGGCCTTCGGGATCGATTCACGCGAGTGGCAAAGTTTCTACCACTTCACTGTGGGCGGCCCGGTTGAAGACAGCCGGCTCACGACCTTGCCTGCGTACGATTTCGAGGCACTCGATTTCCTGAAGAGCCGAATTTCCTAATGCATCCACGTCACTGGGAACAACACCGCACCGAACATACCGGCTGGCTTCGCGCCACGGTATTGGGCGCGAACGACGGTATCGTTTCCACCGCGAGCCTGGTGCTGGGCGTTGCGGCCGCGCAGGCGACTCACAGCGACGTATTGGTCGCGGGGGTTGCCGGCTTGGTCGCGGGCGCCATGTCGATGGCCGCAGGCGAGTATGTGTCAGTCCACTCACAGGCAGACACCGAACAGGCAGACATTGAGCGTGAACGCAAAGAGATCAAGAAGGACTATCCAGGCGAGAGCAAGGAACTGGCGGCGATCTACGTCGCTCGAGGCCTCGATCCTGCGCTTGCGAAGCAGGTCGCCGATCAACTTATGGCGCATGACGCGGTCGGCGCACATGCCCGCGATGAACTCGGGATTTCCGAAACGCTTGGTGCGCGTCCGCTTCAGGCTGCCTTTGCTTCCGCCGCCAGCTTCGCTGTGGGCGCAGCCATGCCTCTCTTTGTCACGGCATTAGCCCCAGAGGCGAGCCTGATAGCCATCGTCTCGGGTACTTCACTGGTGTTCCTCGCGCTCCTGGGTGGGGCTGCGGCGCGTGTCGGCGGTGCGCGTGTGATGGTGGGGGCAATGCGCGTCACATTCTGGGGTGCGCTGGCGATGGGGTTGACCGCTGGCGTCGGAACGCTGTATGGGATATTGATGTAAGCGAATACAACGTTCTGCTCAAGGTGGCGAGCGACGATTCCTGGAGAGAGCCATCGACCTGCATGGCCTGCCGGAGAAGATCACAATCGACAAGAGTGGCGCCGACACGGCCGCCATCCACAGCGTCAATGATGACGCCTGTCTTGAGATCGAATTACGCCAATGTAAGTATTTGAACCGTTTCGAGAGGTGTGCTGCGCAAAAAACCAAACCCCGTTGTAGACGTTTATTGGGTCAGTGCAGGGCTGGAAGCGACTCAATAATCCAAAACCATCCAATATAAATACTCCTTTAAATTTTTCGGAAATTGCCATGAACCAAATAGTCTTGTTGGAGAAAATTCACCACCATGCCGCGTCCTTGCTTGCGGAACAGGGTTTTGCCGATGTCAGGGAAATCGGCGGCGCATTGTCAGATCGTGAATTGATTGACGCCCTGAAAGATGCAAGCGCCGTCGGTATCCGATCGCGCACACAAATTTCTGCCGCGATTCTGGATGCATTGCCTAATTTGCGTACCATCGCCTGCTTTTGTATCGGAACCAATCAAGTTGATCTACATGCTGCTGGCATGCGTGGGATTCCGGTATTCAACGCGCCGTTTTCAAATACGCGCTCAGTCGCCGAATTGGTGATTGCGCAGGCAATATTGCTGTTGAGGCGTATTCCCGAAAAAAATGCCATGGCCCACCGCGGCAAGTGGGATAAAAATGCCGATGGCGCCTATGAGGTGCGCAACAAGATTCTCGGCATAATCGGCTACGGAAATATCGGGGCACAGGTAGGAATTCTGGCTGAAAGTGTCGGCATGCGCGTGTGCTATTTCGATGTCGAAAATAAATTGCCTCTCGGGAATGCAAAATCGATGACGACGCTCGATGCATTGTTGCGGCATTCCGACGTAGTGACATTGCATGTGCCTGGTGAGGCAGCGACCGAAAATATCATCAATCAAGAACGACTGGCCTGCATGAAACCGTCCGCAGTGCTCATCAATGCGTCACGTGGCAACGTGGTACAGATTGATGCGCTAGACGCTGCGCTGCGGCAGAAGAAACTGGCGGGCGCAGCGCTCGATGTTTTTCCGACGGAACCGGGCAATGAAAAGGAGGAATTTATCTCTCCCCTGCGCGGACTCGATAACGTAATTCTGACGCCGCATATCGGTGGCAGCACCGAGGAAGCACAAGAAAATATTGGACGCGAAGTGGCCGATAAACTGGCGCGCTTCCTGCTTGCCGGGACGACACGGTCGGCGGTCAATTTTCCTGAAATTTCTTATCAAGCAAAAAGCGTGCGCAGTCGAATTCTGCATATCCATCGGAACGAGCCGGGAGTCATCGCCCACATGAACGCGGCATTCGCCGAGAGTGGCTTGAATATTGTGGCCCAACAATTGCAAACGCGGGCAGAAATCGGTTATGCAATGACCGATGTCGACACGCCAATTGCAGAGGAATTGATGTCCCGATTGCGCAGTGGACCTGCGACGATTCGATGTGAATTGCTTTGAATCTGGAATCAGTAGTGTCCCAACGTTTTCACATCAGGACGTCGTAAGTTCATGATTGGCTTGCTGAGGCAAGTGTTCGAGTCTGGTCTCGATTTGAACGTCGAAAGTCAGACTTGCTGGACTCTTTACCATGGCCTTCGCTCAGTTGACATATCGGAAGTCCCCGCGCGACATCAAAGGTAACTTGCGCGCGCAAGCCAGGCGGCTGCACCACAAGCAGCCTGTCGGGCGGGCGGCGATCACCGCATCGAAGTGACTGGCGGTCGAACTGCTCGATGGGGCGACAGGGGTAATGCGCAGCAGGACGGCCACGGCCTCGCCAATGCGGTAAATTCCGGGCAAGGAAGCCATATGACTGAAAAAGTAATACCCCTTGCAGACATCCGGTACGCGGCGCGTATGCCGCATATCCCCGACCAGCTGTCCGCCCCCACCGGCCTATTGAGCGACACCCTGGGCCGGCCGCTGCGCGATTTGCGCATCAGCGTGACCGACCGCTGCAACTTTCGCTGCAGCTACTGCATGCCGAAGGAAGTGTTTGACAAGGACTACGCCTTTTTGCCTCAAAGCTCGCTGCTGAGCTTTGAGGAAATCAACCGGCTGGCGCGGGTTTTTGTGGCCCACGGTGTTGAAAAATTCAGGTTGACGGGTGGCGAGCCTTTGCTGCGCAAGCACCTGGAGGTGTTGATCGAAATGCTGGCCAGACTGCAAACGCCCGAAGGCAGACCGCTGGACATGACGCTGACCACCAATGCCTCGGTGCTCGCCAAAAAGGCCCAATCGCTCAAGGATGCGGGGCTGCAGCGCGTCACGGTGAGCCTGGACAGCATGGACGATGCCATCTTTCGCCAAATGAACGGTGTGGACTTTCCGGTGGCCGATGTGCTCAAGGGCATTGAAATGTCGCAAAAAGTAGGCCTGTGGCCTATCAAGGTCAACATGGTGGTCAAGCGCGGCGTCAACGATACCGAGATACTGCCCATGGCACGGTACTTCCGCCATTCCGGTGCGGTGCTGCGCTTTATCGAATACATGGACGTGGGTGC
>Ga0209284_10006174_pt1 | contig 11769 bp, 9 predicted proteins | sample FRY03_FD_187211 | JGI IMG/M metagenome (GOLD analysis project Ga0209284, IMG submission 187211) | Freshwater microbial communities from Lake Fryxell liftoff mats and glacier meltwater in Antarctica - FRY-03 (SPAdes) (version 2) | ecosystem: Environmental > Aquatic > Freshwater > Ice > Glacier... | reverse complement strand
GCTAGGATTTGTCTCTTCAAGCGCGAGAGCGCGTCTGTACCGAAACCATTTCCTATCACCTTCATTCTTGACAGCAGCACTCACTAGAGCTTCATCGCACATTTCAACCGTTTCAACGAGTCTGCCCAAGTCAAATAGAAGACCGGAGACCAACATGTAGAAGCGATATTTCTGGCTGGGAAGCCGCCGGCCACCAAAATTTTGGGATTCTGACGAAAGTTTTGTTCGATCAACTTCCTGAAGCATCGCAAGTGCTTGGCCATGTAGATTTGCATCGTTTAGAACTTTTGATAGCTCAAGAACCGTAAATACATACGCCGAGATCTCGCCGTAGAGGCTGTGTGACTGCAACTCCTCCACGCGTCTTAAAATATCTGGAAGCTTTTCGGGTTGAACCTTCCCTTCCTTGGCGGTTTTGACATCTTTGTCATAGATAACCCAGACTAAAGAATTCATGATTGACCAATTCTGGGGGAACTGCAACAGCGCACTTTCGCCAAGTACCGCGGCTTCGGCAATTTTTCCAGATTTGCGGAGGCGGGAAATTTCACTGGCGATTTCCTTTGGGTCGCCTGGTTCCATATCTAAAGCCCTCGCGATAATTTCAAGTTGCGAATTAATTCGATCAGAACTGGATCGCCAATTGGTTTGTGCGCACCATCAATCTTCTCCATCGTTAAACCCTTGTGCTTGGATCCGAAGTTGAAGTGAGTTGAGCCTTGACGTCCATTTTGAGAGAGAACGATCCTCACAGTCCACTGTTCTGATATATCCCAAACTAATGCTGCATCATGTTTTAGTAAAGCAGTTTGCTTCAATCGCTCGAGCATCGACGAAACAGGATCTGGCACATCTATCGGATCTTTTGTAACTCCGATTGAATTACGCAATTCATCAAGTGCGGGTGCGAACTTACTATGATCTAATTCGCTCCAGTCGCCAGTCAGGATGATGCTCGAAGGTATGGAATTTTTGAAGAACACGTTGACCACTACCGTGCTCGCTTCTTCGCCTTTTACCTTTAGAGATAACTGCGTTCCATAATCGATTGACTTTAAAAACTTCACCTCGAATCCAGCGCTCCCAATAACACGATTGAAATCCGCAATAATCGTCGCTCTATTGATCTCAGGTATCTGACGCGAACCAATTGAGCCACGATCCGATATTGGTGCGACCACCACTAGTTGATTCATCGCCCGAGTCACTGCGGTGTAACCCCATTTGGGATTGCTTGACATGCCTTCGGTCACATTTACAACAACTATTGGCCACTCACCGCCCTGCGCCTTATGACACGTGCGGGCAAAAGAATACCTCGCGCGAAAAGCATTGAAGTACGGGTCGACCTTCAGCATTTCTTGTGCAATCTTGAGGTAATCCTTGCCGCTAGTTTTACCTATCCTCCTGAAATAATCGACCCATAACGCTCGTGAAATTTCGCTTTCTTTACTCTGACTATCGAGCGACTCCCGCACAAGGAAGGTCTGGAAGAAATACCTCTTCCCGCACTCCTCAAACGAAGCGTTCACAAACTGCAAACTCACGTCTTTCGAACCCCGAGATCCCTTAATAACAACATCCTGGTTCACGTCTATGGATTCAACGAAGAACTCATCGCCAGTTTGAATCGGAATCAGATAATTTCGACGAGTTACAACCAATCTGTCTCCGGGAAGCACCCCGTCTAAAACGCCCGTTGAGTGAACATCCTCCTTATAGATATTTGCACGTACAAGGCGATTAAAAGAATCGGCAAGCGCATTGGTCGCGACAACTGCAATAGCCGTCCCTTCCTTGAAATTACTAATGTTGCGATCCAAAGTGGATTCAAAAGTGGATGCTTTACTTACCTCGCCATTAACGAGCCACTCATCAGGAATAAGCGCGAGCTTTCCACCATCAGAACAAAAAGCAGCAACCTTTCTGATACGTGACTCCGTTTCCGTCCTCCGAATCTCAGATAGATCAAACTCGCGCACATTAAATCCACGAGCCGAAAATATCCCTCTCGCAAAGCACGGCGACGTTTCGCTGTGAACTGGTGACAACTGTTTCTGGTCGCCAATAAAAACGATGCGATTGTGCAATTCTGGATCTTCCAAATTTAGAAGTAAATCGCTCAGAAGATTACCATCCTCAAACAGAACTTCTGCTTCCTTCTTCTCATCATCTGTATACGGATGATCCCCAATCATCGATGCCTCGTCAACGATGAAGACTGTAGATGTCACTAATCCACGCCGCCTAAATAGCATTGATGGCGGTCTGTCTTCGCTCAATTCACCAGCAAGTTCAGGTTGGCCATATAAAGTGCTGTGCAAAGTTTTTGCATAAATACCCTTGGTACGCAATCGCTTGGCTGCCTGGCCCGTTGGCGCGCAAATTTCAACACTAAGACCGTTGTTTCGTGCGATGGCATCGAACATGGGGATCAGATAGCTCTTTCCTGATCCAGCTGGCCCCTTAAGAATGAATACCTGGTCACCGCTCTGAACAAACTCTGAAAATTTCTCAACACACAAGATCTGCTCGCCCTGAGGCACAACCAAGACTCGCTGCTTGACAACTAATTCTTCTGGTGACTCCAAGACAGAAAGAATCTCGTTATTCATGGGGCCGCCAGTTTTCATTGAAAACCAACCTTTCGATGTCTAAATTACAAAGGTGCTGCTCTCGATTTAGTTGGAAGATGTATTTAGTTTCACGCAACATGTATTCTCCTGTCAACTAAATTGAGAGCGGCACCGACATTTAGGTATCTCAGAATCCGCTCTTTTGCCTGTGTGAAATCTCCTTCGGCTCCAAAAAGCATTCCTATCAGAGGATTCACTCTCGAACTTTACCGACACTATTCAGGATGTTTATTAGTGCTCGTCTAAGGGTAATTAGGTCCACCTTATGTCTGCCCATTTTTTCTCTATGTCGGGAAAGAGCGACACCAGGTACTGACGCAAGCAAACGTGTAAACCTTCAGTAGCTTTATTAATTTTATCAAAATCCTTAGTGCTTGACTTCCCCCTATGGGTCAGGTTACTCCTGACCGCATACCAAGCCTTTGCAGCCTGTTTCGGGTTAGAAGTGCTGTAGGACGTTTTGAATTTCCTTGTGTCATATACAACAAGGCTAGGGAAATTGCTCTCTTCGACAATTCTGACCCAATTTGGATCATTACCCAATCGGGTTATTTTAGAGTTAACTGAAAGCTCTTTCCACGCCTTTTCACTATCCTTTTCATCATCATCATAAAAATAGAGTCCATATTTTAAAGTGAGCAGGTATTCGAAAATGGAGCAAAGCGCCAGAAAATTACCTTCGGCCCTTACCATCTGGGGCCAATACTTAGTTGGGAAGTCAGGCGGCTCAGGGGTGAATCTGGAATTAAAATTATCAATTTCCCGGGCTAACGAAGGAAATCCGTATTTAAATAGTGGAATCTCAGAGAGCTGCCAGCGAGAATGCAGAGTCTCGACATCATCTCGCTCGAAATTCATACCTACGAAGGCAAGCGCTTTTACTGATTGTTGGTTGACTAAGACTTCTATTTCGACTCGCTTATAAAAACTCCTCGCTTCGTAATTAGTTGCAGCACCTAGAAATTTTTTTTGTAACCCCTGTCTTGCATAAAATAATTCACCATGTACTGTATTGCTTTCGCCCCACTTGCTCGAATTGATATCTAGAAGTGGAAATCCATCCCTAACTCCTAAAACTGCACCTTTAACAGATGCCTTCTCCGACTTTTCAATATAAGGAGATATTAAATCATGTGCGATCTCTCCTGATTGCAGTGAGCCATATACGAATAATGGAAGTCCCATCTATTTTCCCTCCTCATCTGTATGTAAATATCGGTTCAGAGTAAATACGTCGACATCGCATCCGATACTTCTAAGCCAAATATCTCCAGAACTTGATAGCAAAGAATTCGGATATCGAAGGATTGTGACTCTGCATCTATCTGCAACAATTGGGAAACTAAGCTCATAGATCTTCCCACTCGGAAATCTGTCTTCAGTTTGCTGAAATCGATCAACCGCTTCACTGCTGCCATCAAATTCTTCATCAATATCCGATTCTCTACTTTTCGAATTGATCCACCACCTATTTCCTGCCGAATGCAGTAACCCTTCTTGTTCGCCTTGGGCTTTAAGCTCTCGGTTACCCTGATCAAAAAGTGACGCCATCATGGGCATTAAGTCCATTTCCAGGGGCCCTTCGATGTCGGGATTGGACACAACGATTTGATGCCTAGGTTTAGAGTGAGCAGCGTGCGCTATTGGCGTAATAACCCAGACCGGAATATGTTTTTCAACGAGTGCAGCCAAATAACCGGGGCGCCAAATTCTTGAACCAGCAGGGCCATGAATTTCTTCAAAAACAGAGCGCTGAGCAAATGTGATTAGTGCAGTTGTTTCACCAGCCATTTACGAACTCCTCTCAGTGCGGTCCATACAAAATTTAGTCTCCAAGGAACGGTACTCACAAGAGTAAAAATAGCAATGGAGAATGACAGATTTTGTTGCGAGATTAGCGATAGGCCTAACTCAGTTTGATATGACCTGCCCCCAGTTTGGTCACCTACTTATAGTGAAGATCAGGCCTGTTTCTCTTACGGCGTGGGCGGGTTCTCTAGCGGCAAGCCCTCGGGATCATAACGCTCTGGCTCTACAATGTAGAAAATATGCGGAGACTTGAAAATCTCACGCATTTTGTATTCCATTGTCCGGTGTTGAGCGAGTTCATCTAGGAACTCCTGATCGGTTACTAGTACTCCCAACAGTGACTCGTCTGCTTTGTTTTCAAGTTCTAGCGAGTAAAAGTGGGCTGTGTCCTTTGTGAGGGTTCCAGAGAAGAAGTGCCCAGCATGAGTGAACCTGATGGATTGAGACCAGGCAATCACTGTTCTTTCGGAGGTTCCAGTTACGACCGTGTCATCCGTTTCGATCTTACATTTCTTGCACATAGTTCCTCTTCTCTTGGATTTATTACTTCTTACATTGCGCAGTATTTAATGTGGCGCAATAGCTGGTGATTACTTGTGCTAGTTTTCTTCTCCTATTGCAACGGCGATTGCGGCGGCTTTACCCATGCCGATTCGTTCTTTGTAATCGTGCAGCTTAATTAGCGTCTCGGCTTCAATTCCTTGTGCTATTTGTTCACCCCAGTATTTGCTATTAGCGATCCATCCGCAGTGAGAGCACTGGACAAGTACGCCCTCAGAGGTGGTGTTTGATTGGAACTGATAGTGGATACACGTAATCATCTCTGCCCGTGCCACCTTTCCCACAATTGGGTTTTAGTGTGACACGCGAGACCGACATTTAAGGCACTACATATTTTTCAGTCATAAATCCTTCTGATGTAAGACATCCGCTATACATGGGGCTGATTAATTGACTTGGTTCTACAACCCTTGAAGGTATTGCTCGCGGAGAACGCTTAAAGCAACTGGTCCATCAGGAGTTGATTTAGTCCAAAAATCCCAGCCGTCGTCAATACCTTCGCTGAGCGCTTGTGCTGCATGGGTCGGAGTCTCGTACATCTTGTCGTTGAGTAAAATTTCTCCGTCTTCCATAATTTCTGCAGATACATCATCCTCTGTATCTGCAGTTTCAATAACATCTCCAACTTGCAGATAGCCTGCTCCGATAAGATCGAGGATTCGTATCGGGTAGTCGTATTCCTCGTCATCTTGAGCCGAAACATCAGTCACAATGAGTTGATAGTTGGGGTCAGAGAGCCGAAGGAATCCATCGCGCACAATACTGGCCAGCAACTTGCGACGCGCAGAAAGAAATTCCTCGTAATTCATTTCATGCCATCCGGCAGGTAGGGCATGCCACTTCATTTGCTTCGCCAAGGATTCGCCCCTGAAATTACGTGCAGCAAGAAGCTCCGGCCAATATTCAGATGGGGAACGATCAGAAATGACCCCATTGGTGGCCCAGTCAGTCGGAGCGAAATTAGCAATTTGATTAATGCGCTTCATATCGGAATATCCCAGCACATCTCTGAGATAGGCCTTCGGAAAGAGGTGATGACCTTCCATCCCTTTTACTGGAGTTGCAGTCGGATCCGTCCAATCACGAACTGTCCCTGCGAGCATAAATAATTGTGCATCCAGAATATTGAGTGACGCCAAGTAGGCCTGATACACCGGTGATGCCGAAGCAGAGGAAGAAACAAATTCATCGGGCAATGTGATGGTCCAATAGTCGTTAGGCAGAACTGTCGCGATTGCATCTTCTAAAACCTTTACGAATTCTTGTGAACTAGAAGCGTTCAGCACACGATCCAAATCTTGTTGGATGCGAGTTTCCGGACTACTGGTATATCGGCCAGTGGTCTGTGCCATGAAAAACCAGCGTGCCATCAGGTCTCGCAAAATGGCAAGGTCCACTTTGTATTGGTCTCGGCCTATTAGCCAAAGCGCATAGGAGTAAAGGATCGTGGTATTGGAAGTAATCATCTTGCGACTTCGAAACCCAGCTTTGGCCAGAACCCGCACGAACTCATCCCAGTTGAGATGATTAAGCATCAGCGGAACTGCCTTCTGTAATTTTTCCAACTCTTCCTTCTGGCGAGTCGGATCAGTCAATCCTGTTTTTCGATCTCGAGCACGAAGGGCGGCGTAGGAATCTTGCAACCTTCCTCGGCGCTGGCCAACTGCGACAGCGACACGCACGAGTTGTCCAGGGCTTGGTGCCAGATAGTGATTACGGGGAGTCCATGTCGTTTTCTTGCCGGAAATTTCAGAGACGCGCTCTGCCGATAGCCGCGAATTTCGTGCAAAATCTTCCATTAACTCTCGCCCTTCGGGCCAGAAAACACTGAGCCATGTCAAGATGAAATCCGCCGCTGTTAGATTGATACCTTCAGAGTTAATACGAACAAATACATCGGCAACGGTTGCCTTATCTACGTTGGACTGAAGTTCAACCACCTTAAATACTCGCCGACGAAGACCTTCCACTCTACCCAATGCGTTGACGACTTGATTTTTTTCCTCTTCTTGAAGAGGTGACCCTCGAAATTCCTCCAATCGCTTCGTGAAGTTGACTATCGCTTGAAAAGGAGAAGAGAAGATCGTTGCAATATCTGCAACCCAATCTGAAGATCTATCGAACGCAGGTTGAGCAACTTCAAAACGATCCAAAAATGGATTAAAAGAAATTCGAATATTCTTATTTCGATACTCGTCGTCGATTACTTTCTCTCCCGTAATTATCACATATAGTGTGGTTAACCGTTGTTGGCCATCAACGATACGGTGTGTGGAGTCTTGACTCTTTTCACTTGAACCGATCGTGCTGGTGTCCTCGTCCCCCGTGCGATTCCAGAACATCAACTCGCCCACTGGGTAACCCCGATACATGGAATCCATGAGATCCCGCACTTTCGTTGCTGACCAAACAAAAGGTCTCTGTAGGTCGGGTAAGCGAAGCACACCACTCTCAATTGAGAACACAAGTTGTTGTACAGTCCAATCAACTGGCTTATAGATATCGCTCATTAGTTCTCCCGAATCCGACATCAGTGCTTCTCATGGAAATCACACTGTAGTCGATAGGTCAGACAATCGAGGGTGAATTGCGACATCCCTACACGTGCATTGCGAATCCAATTGGTCAATAATTACACTTGCATCACTCGTCTACTTCTATTTGGTTCAATTGTCAGAGGAGGGTCATTGAAAAGATACCAACATTGGGATGTCGTTGTGACCGTAACCCACGTAATATTCATTTCAGTCTGGTTCTTCGAAAAGTAACCTATAAATGATTATGGGTTCTAGACGCGAATGCGCAACTGCTCTAGGGTTGCTCGTAATTCAAAGTGGAATTGGGTGGCAATGAAGCATTGGCTATTTACATGCAGTCCTTCGGCATGGCCGGAGGTATTCGATCGCCTAGCCTCACATGATCTTGGAGGGTGGTCAATATCTGCCTTCAAAAAAGAGGTTGCTATTGGCGACAAGATTGCACTCTGGGTCGGAGGAAATGTTGAACCAGGAATTTATATGTATGCCGAAATATCAGGGTTACCAAAGCTAAGGAAGAATTTTCGACCTACTGGTCCTGCGAAAATTCATTACGTTCGATTCACAAATCAAGTTTATTTTGAGGAAAATCCAATTACTTTAGATCTTCTTGAGAAAAATAAAGATTTCGTACGAATAACAAAATACATTAGACAACCACATTCAACTCCGGCCCGCATGTCCCCCGAGAATTGGGCTTTCTTGCAAACCCTTCAATCTTCAAAATCTCGCGTAAAGCCACCCGCATCTCCTGAAGATGACTGGAATCAGAAAGAGTTAAAAGCCCAAGATAGAGAGCAGAAAAAAATTGACCGGCTCTATGACTCGAGACCGCGTGAAAGAGAGGTGCTGACAAAAGCACGGATCGGCCAAGGTCTTTACAGAACAAGAGTCACAAATGTGGAGACACAGGGATGCAGAGTCACAAAGATAAAAGATCCATATTTTCTCATCGCTAGCCATATCAAGCCTTGGAGAAATTCCAATGACGAGGAAAAGCTGGATGGAAATAATGGATTTCTTTTCGCCCCACACATTGACTATTTGTTCGATCGAGGCCACATAAGTTTCACCAGTAATGGCGGGCTACTGGTCTCAAGGTTTTTGGATGAATCAGTGTTAAAGGCATTCAAGTTGTCCCGGTTTGTGAATATTGGTGAGCTTAATTCTTCCCAGAAGAGATACTTGAAATACCACAGGGACTTCATTTTCGAAAAGAAACATAAGAAGCCTTAGCCACCTTTAATCAAGAACATTTAAATAACTTGGAATCCGCGCGTGAAATATCCATCCTCCAGAAAAAGACTCTTCGAGTGAACGCACACAACTAGCGCTATACGAGCCGTGGATTAGAACACCGAATCTTTCCGCTAGGTTGTTCTCGGTAGGAGAAATGATTGTCTTCCTTAGAAAGAGGTTAACTGTGGCCGAATCAACCCTGTCAGAGCTAGCTTCTTCGATTGCGAAAAAGGCCCACGAGGGTCAAGTTGATAAGGCAGGTTTCGAGTACATCCATCATCCTCGTAGGGTCGCAGCTCATGCCGAAATTGCTAGGCTCGAATTGGCGCCTCATCTTGACTCTCATGAAGTGGCATCAGTGGCATGGCTGCACGATGTTGTTGAGGATACGTATATCACTCTCGTTGATCTTGCCGAGCTGGGGTTTCCTAGAAATGTCTTACTAGCAGTTGAACTACTTACTCATGAAGGTGATGTGGGGAGAGACGTGTACATGGATGCAATCGAAACTGATGAACTGGCAACAATCGTCAAGTATGCCGATACCCTCGATAACACTGATCCAGTACGAGTTGCCCTGTTGGCTCAGAGTGATCCTGAGAAAGCAAAGAAACTAAGCCAAAAATACGCTGGCCAGATGGCCCGATTGAAATTAGCCATCCAGGTCCACCAACGTCATTTGTAGACTCGAAATTTTTACCGATTAACTCACTATGAGAAAAACTTCCTTTCCCTAGGCATCTCCAAATATCGAAGCAGATCATCGTCCGTGTCGAGAACCTCCGAATCAATGTAGGTGATTCTTCAACTCTCCTCACTTTCCTGTTTTTTAACATTCTTATCCTTCACTTTCCTACTCTTGGTGGAGTTCACTCTCTGTGCATCCCGAACAGCTTTGGGATTAGCAGCAGCAAAAATATTCCATACATCTTCCGCTAACCTCTCAATCGCTCCATCCGATTCCCAATCTGCCTCGGATAGATCAAAGAACATTCTGGGAGATTCTTTAGGGATTTTCCTTGAAGCTACGGAACGTCTAGCAATCGGATTCGATGTCCATGTGGGAAGTTTCCCCTGAACTCGGCGTTGATTGCCATCGTCACGCCATGACCTAGTTAGATCTTCTGCGATGTTCTTGGGACTGCCTTCCAAATAACTGGCTATCGAAACCTCATCCCAGGCTTCATCGATCCTGAAGTAGGCAATGAGCGCCGGTAAGCGCTTTATTGAAATCGATCTTTCCATCAGAGGTCTTGGGAGTGGCCCATACAGACCAGGTGAATTCTTTTGTGAGCAGTTGGGTATATTTCTCATTGGAGAGATCTGCGCGAACCTTGCGCTCCTTCTCGAGATCATCTAGGTATTTTAAGAAGAGAACCCAAGATGACTGCTCTACATAATCCAATTCACTGGAGCACCCAGCGTCCTTGTGAAGGATGTCATCGACGTTCTTAAAGGTATTTTCAAACATTCTGTTGTACCCGTTCTGATCCTCGAAGTTGGCGTTGCAGTATGGGTAAGACGATAAGGCTATCGGCAGACAAATCAAAAATGATCTATTCGGTCCCCCTGCTCATTTGGTCTTTTTTGTCTGTAAATACCTAACTCTGACCCAAGAACGGCAAAGAAAAAGACCTAGAGAATTTCTTCTCTAGGTCTTTTTAATCCCTCCAAATTGTGCCATTTACAAGTTTTGTAACCAGTACAGGACAATCACTATTTTGCGGATATTTATAATTTTTACACGAAAGTCCGCCACTTTTTACACGGACGTAGCGCAGTGCATGCTTGTAACCTGGCGTTACGTCATCTCGAGAAAAAGATCTTTCGAAATATCTAACACTTTCGTGCCACAAAAGTCTGGCTCGCTCACTGAGCAAATAGTGCCACTCTCCGGATTTGTGGTACGAAATATGAATCCATCCTCTCGCCGATTTTGTTTCGACATAAATATCTCCAGTATCTGTTTTAGTCTTTACTTCCCAAACATGTCCTGACCCCGCAACCGAGTCTGAAGCTTGAAAATGGATTTTTGATCCGGGAGGAAGTGGGGGTGGCGTCGAGGTTTGGACTCATCTTTTGCCCACCAATTCAATGCCTAGTAATTCTCTCGAATGTAGGCATAAGCGCGATCGAATAGCTCACCTGATGGTGGCAGGCCGTTGTTTTTTAAAATCACTCGAAGTTCCTGTCTGACCAAGCGATCTCCTGGGTGCGATGTCTGCCAACCAGTACCGCGCACAGGTTGTACTAACTCATCAACGTTTGTCACGACATTTTCAATAATTAATGGAGTGCCCTGGGGCTTGTACTCCTCAAATATTTGAGTCAGTGCGCCCTTGCGTGGATCGATCACCTTTAGATCACCGAGTCGACCCTCTTTATCAGCCCGCTCTGCCTCAAGTAAATCTCGGGCCAATTCAAGCAGGTGACGTAAAAATTCAACGCTCTCAGCCGCACTTGAGATTCGGCTAAGGCGCAGTAGCTCTAACCGCTCTACTAGCGACTTCCAAATTTTATGGGTTGGATCTGATGATAGTCGAGCCACAATTCGAGCCTCTAAGCGCTGCAAAACCTCTAGCGCCGTCGGTGCGGGCTGACCAATCTTTGGTGTTTCTGGAAACAAGCCATTTTCCCGAAGTGCCTCTAAGACTTCAGCATCCATTGCAACTTTATCTAGCTTGTCGGCATCGATCGTTACATTCATTAAGTGCGCGTGCACGATTTCCATTGTTTTGGCGCCAAGTTTTTGCCAGAGTAGTAAATCTGCCGAGTTATTAGGTGCGATAGATGAATAGATCCGGGCTAAGAAGCGATACGGCTCCTCAATTGGTCGCAGCTTGGTATCTGGCCATAAGAATTCAAACAATCCTTGACAGCGCATAAATTGCGCAGCAAATACTTCGCGTTTTTCCAAAGAATCTAGAATCTGCTGGGCATCGTGGATCTGATTAAAGACAGGCGCCTCTAATTCAATACTTGCAAAG
>Ga0209284_10006166_pt1 | contig 11779 bp, 14 predicted proteins | sample FRY03_FD_187211 | JGI IMG/M metagenome (GOLD analysis project Ga0209284, IMG submission 187211) | Freshwater microbial communities from Lake Fryxell liftoff mats and glacier meltwater in Antarctica - FRY-03 (SPAdes) (version 2) | ecosystem: Environmental > Aquatic > Freshwater > Ice > Glacier... | reverse complement strand
AGGGGGATGATCAGGAAATAAAGGGGGGGCGGCAAGTTGAGTATGGGGTGTCTTTGATGCTGGCCGCGTGAATTCTTTTTGTGGTGCTGCCCTCTCGGTGGGCGTGTGTGCTGCTGTGTCGAACCCTGCTGTTTTTCCTTCTTCTTTGCTGAATTGTGATGTGGGGTCCGTGTAGACACAATTGGGGAGCTTAACAGGTCAGAATTGGGTGTCTTTTGATTTGAATGTTTCTTGCTCCTCTTGATGAGTCTACTCCCTAATAAACACTCTAAAAACGACAAATTTAATAACCAGGGGTAATTTTCAACATCAGCGTACTGACCTGACTGAGTAAATGTGAAGGGGATTCAAATCAAAATCATACATGTGGTAACCAAAAAAATTAGCCCTCTCCAAGAAATATACCTCCCTATTTTAACATGATACCTTTCTCTGGCACCCAGTTCCAAGAACGGATTTATACCCGGGTCTGTACCAGTTCCCACCTATAGACTACAATTCCGAAGATTCGAGCTCGAGCTCTTCCCTGTCTCTTGCTTTCCAACATTTCAACTGTGGTGTAAAATGACATGATGATGTCCCTTAACGTGTTTCTATCGACTTCGCACGTCTCCGCTTTACTTTTGGATAGTATTTGCTCCAGGTTCCCTGTTATAAACTAATAAAGATACATAAACATGTATTGACATATATTTTTACGCCTATTTACGCGTATACATTTCAAATCCAAATGTGTCGGTTTGAACATTCCTTAAATTTGTTCATGAGGTAATTATGTAATCATACATATCAGAATATACATGGGTATAAATCTACATAGATGCAATGCAAAACGCAAGGGATGCAGACTTCCCTCAAAAAGTGCGTTTGCAACGTAGGGACACAAGAGTTTCCCATTGAAGGTGGTGTTTAAGTGCGTTTCATAAGGGATCAGTCTGGTCAGCGAATTCCAGCTAAATGAGTCACGGTACAAAAAACTTTATCTATTAAAAAACCAGGGAAAAGTTTTTTCCTGAAAGGTCGCCAAGAAATTAGGCTGATCACGCTAAAAGAGTCTAATCATGACGCAGTGCTGAGTTTGTATTCCGATATTTGTTATGATCCCTATGATGACAAGTTACCTCAACATAAGGCGACCTGCGAGGACGAGGAAAATGAGGAGGCCGAATATCAAGAATCTGATGAGGCCTCATGGCGAAGTTTCGCTGCTCGGGGGGGAGTTTACAAAAATTTAGCAGTTGGTGAAATCTATATATCTCCATGGAGACATGCACTGTTGATAGGATACAATCTTGAAGAAATGTGGATTCGAAATACTTTCAACTTCTGTGGTTTGGTATTTATGCAGTCGTACTTTTTGATAATTTGACTTGGACTGGAATCCATCACACGCTCTCTTGTCCATCGGATGACCATCACAGTCTTGAGTACAGTGTATGTAGTCAAGGTCTTTTTTTGCGGAAAGAAATTTGTGTTCCAGGTTGGGTTTTTTCAGTCCAATTTTGACCGTTACCCCCCCATTTCCCGTTTGTGCCCCATGGTATTACCGCTTTGTCTTTGTCTGTGTGGGAGACTCAAGTAATATAAGGCTGTTTATGGTGCAACTCAACAACGCACGGGACGCAGACTCCCGCAACAAAGTGCGTGGCAACGCAGGGATGCAGGCCTGTCAGCTGCGTTGCACCTACCTAAATATGTATTATCAAAACTTGGAGGCGAAATACAGGGCTCAGTGACGGAAAAAATGAAAGAGGACACGACTGTATACCACAGAACTTGGAAATTGAGAACAATTCATCAGCATGTTTCCACAAAGGTCTGACTTCAGAATTTGAATAAATAATCAAATTGCATTTTCGCTGTGTCCATTTCATATTTGTTGGTCTTCAGAAAACAGATTTTTCAAGTACAATTATACCGGTACTTTCTGGCTTTTGCTTGATGGAATCAGTTGGTTTTAGATATATTTCCAGGTTTGAATCATGGGTTATCCAGAGAGAGTCTCCAAAAACATACATATACATATACATATATATATGAGGATATTTATTGAACCACATAATTATTTTTATAAATGCATGTATCAATGACTAAATATACATATGTATCATTATACATAAATTTATATGTAGATACAAATCTGTATATGTGCACATTTATATACACAGATATATATATTGACTCATATCTAAATAAATATACAATATAAGTACATGTATAGGTGTATGTTTACATATATACATATATGTATGAATATGTATGTGCATACATATGTTTTTCAATTCATGTTATCCATACTATCAATGTGTGTATATGTATATATATATAAACACACAAGTATTTACATTATTAATGTGGTATATGTATATATATATAAACACACAAGTATTTACATAAGTGAACCAAAATAAACGAAAAAAAACGAAAACAAATACATACACTTCTTCTGGCTGCGCCACCCGCTGCCATCTGTTTTTGCACAGACGTGTGATGCCTCGCTCGGGTCCGGGTGAAGCCTTCAGTGGAGAGGGGGGTAGATGGAGCGGGGGTGGGTGAGGGTGAAGGGGCCGGGGAGGGGAAGGGGGGGGAGGTGAAGGCGGGGCAGGGGATGTAAGAGGGGTGGGGATGGACACGGGAACGGTGAAGGGGGATGATGAGGAAATAAAGGGGGGTCGGCAAGTTGAGTATGAGGTGTCTTTGATGCTGGCCGCGTGAGTTCTTTTTGTGGTGCTGCCCTCTGGGTGGGCGTGTGTGCTGCTGTGTCGAACCCTGCTGTGTTTCCTTCTTCTTTGCTGAATTGTGATGTGGGGTCCGTGTAGACACAATTGGGGAGCTTAACAAGTCAGAACTGGGTGTCTTTTGATTGGAATGTTTCTTGCTCCTCTTGATGAGTCTACTCCCTAATAAACACTCTAAAAACGACAAATTTAATAACCAGGGGTAATTTTCAACATCAGCGTACTGCGCTGACTGAGTAAATGTGAAGGGGATTTAAATCAAAATCAAACATCTGGCAACCAAAAAATTAAGACCCCTCCAAGAAATATACCTCTCTATTTTAACATGATACTTTACATGAGAATCTGATAAACAAAATGAAGTGATATTCTGTCATTTATTAATGATCAAAACCTTGATAAAATGCAAATCTCAATACACTGTATGAGTATATATACATCTCAATGTACTCAATAGTTCCATGACTTCTTCTTGTGCCAGAAAAACGAAAAGCTCTCCTCTTGATCATGCCTTCAAAACTGTTTTTTCTTTTCTTTTGCGTTTGTTTTCCAACACATTTTATTTTAGTTTCTTCTGCTTTAATCCCCCCAATTTCCATAGATGGACAAAGGTGTCGGGCAATTGTTGTAATGTAAAAGTTGAAAGACCTGTGCCACATCTGTCTTTTGGATCCTTGAAATAGCAGAAGTTGTAATGAACCTCGGTTTTCACAATCACCACAAAATATTTGGCAAGCAAATGGTCCATTCCTGCCTTGACATATGATTCCTCAATTGAAATCGAGTCCTGATTGATCACAAGAAAAGACATTGAATACAGGTTACCCATGGCATTCAAGTCCAATTCGCCCCCCCAGCAAGAATCTTTATATCCTACGTCTTTTCCACAAATAGACATTTGTTCAATATATGTCTTGCGATCAGCAACGTGTACAAAGTTTTCAAGCTCTTCAAACAAGTTGCCCTCAGTTTGCATTTGAATTGCAAGATCCTTGTTGTTTTGAAAGACATCTTCCGAAATAGATTCGGCGCATGATTTCCGCAAGTCAAGAATGGACTTATCTTCGAGTTTGGACTCAGCGGGGCAGGTTTCATTGTGCCGGAGGACCAGCTGCCTGGTGCACTCAAATAAACAATCACCATTTCCATCAACTGTTCGCAAAACTGGAACAATTGTTATGCCATCTTGTGGGTACGTGAAAGTAAGAACTTTTTTGAAGGTTTTCCACGGAATTCTTTTACGTTTTGGAATCGATTTACGGAGTTTGGATGCGCCATTCGTTAACAACTCCATTTTAGATGCTTCATCGGAAGCCTTCTCCTTCTCTGATACCTTCTTGAATTGTTCACGTAAGGACATCAGTTCTTTTCCAAGTGCATCAAATTGATTTGTTTGTTCATGCAATCTCTTGCGCATTGCATTCAATTGATTGGTTTCTGGATCTTCTGAATCTTCTTGCATCCCATTTGCATGCATCCCATTTGCATCTTGCGCATTGGCATGACATGAATTCGATCGTGGAAGGGTGCACGGAACAATTTCTGACAGCATTGATAATGCCACATGTTTCAGACCTTGCTGTAAATTGGTGCGAAGTCGGCGGTTGCATTCTTGCCACCTCGCAACTACATCGTTGTATGGTAACCCGTGAACAAGGAATCCATTGGCGTTGCGCGTTCCCTTCATGGGTACTTCAATTGCTTTTCGAAAACAATCAATCCTCTGCTCTAGCGTCACAGGTGCACCGAAGCCTGTTATTGGATAATGATTTGCGGGCAACTGTGCCAGCAGGTCGCAATCAACAATGCCAAAGCCATTGACCGTGGCGCCTCTGGACTGCATGGCACACGAGGCAAAGATTTTGCAGGCCACCTTCTGTCTTCGAGCTTGTAAAATAAATTTGTTCACGAGCTTGTAGTGCCACAAATTGGAATCCTGTGTTCTCTTTAGTTGGGAAAGTGCTTTCAAGAGATACCCAGGTTGCATCTTTTCTCCTGTAGTTTCGTACACGGCATGGCCTATAGACCAAGACTGATGATCAGCCTCCCCATCATTCATTGACGCACCCGATGGGAAATCTTCCGGCCAGGAGAAATATACGCCACATGCAGAATCTTCCTCCAACATCGATGCTAACAAATAGTATTTGCACAACCTTGGATTACAGGGGGGAATGGGGCAAGGAGTGGGATACTTTGGATACGACGACGAAGCTTGGAACATGTGCATGTGGAGATGAAAAGCTTGCTGCTGTTGATAAAACGCGTACTGCTGCTGCTGATGATGTGCATGTAGTCGGCACATCTCCTCCTGATAATGCAGAACCCGACCTGGAAAAGAATTTAGGTCCTGAGTGAATGAGCTATATGTGTGCATGGATTTCTCCACTTTTCAATGGTCACATTACCTTGAAATTCTTTTTGCTCAAGTTCCTTCAGCGCGCCCTGAAGCACAAAATCTTCCATTGTAGGACAAGAGCTGTTGTTCTCCGCACAGGTTCTCCTCTCCCTGACCCTGGCAACGCCGCTGCCAACTTTTTCCAATTTCAACAATTTACACCAGGGATTGCCGTTCAAGTAATTTTTTTCATTTTCCATCGCCGAGTTGTACCAGGAATCGCATGTTCTGGTACTAAGTTTAAGAATGCATGATCAATCTCATCAAACAATTTGTACCAATCATCTGTATTTTCATACAAAATCATGCAAGGAATTTTTTTGTGCTATCAAACAAACATTGAAAGGCATGACGCATGAGGGGATCCAAGAAAGTTGAACCGCAAGCCTCCAATCCGCTGCAATCGTCCTCAACCTCGGGTCAACAGAAGAAGGCAACATGGACACAGACTTTGCAATGTACGTTTGTGTTGGAGGGTGCATATGCCGCGCTCGTTCATGTTTCATCCAAACATTCATGTGATGTTATCAGATGACCTCTGTCGCATCTCTTACTTGCACTTCACCGTCTACTGTCCCTAGCTCTTTTCATGGTCGTCGATTTTTGTCTCGCTTTCCTTCTTGCAATCTTTTCATGTTCGCTCATTCAGCAGGTGGTGCTCATTTGCGTGCTCTCTCATTTGTGCAATCTTACATTCTCTCGCTCCTCCCTGTGGTTGCTGTCTTTTTGCCTTCTGCGATTGATGCAGGCCATAGCAAACAAACATCCAATCCAGATGAGCCAATTTGGTGCAAGCATAGCTGAATTGTCACAGCACATGGAGCCGCTACTTGAACAGCAAGCAGCTCTTTATCGCCTTCAGGAAGATAGGTGGACCCTGGAAACACACCATCAGCAGCAATACCTTTTACACCTACAACAGACAAAGCATCACCAGCAGCTGTGGCAGCTGCAAGAGAACAAGTCTTATACGTCTCAGGTTTGCGCAGCTCACAAACACAGGACCTCTGAGGAATCTCCAAAAAGTAATAGACCCTCTGCAAAACGAAAGTCTCGCAGCGAATTCGACAGCTCCTTTCGGTTGCAAGACGCAGTACATGGTAAAAAACTTGATAGCATCATCATTCTGGTTCTTGCACATTATTTTCATTCTTTATTTTTTGTTCTGGGTGTTTGCTTGTAGACGAAATGTAATACCCACAATCTAATCATTTTGAATGAATTTCACCTATGCCGAGAAATCACACCCAAGGATTTGATTCCAAGTTTGTTGTATTTTTCCTCAGGTACAATGCGTATTTTTCGTGTCCTCATGCTGTTCAATGCGGAGTGCTTTTGATGGCACACACAAACAATCACCTCAACACACATACCGTGTACGTGCACCAGTGTGTTGATGAAGTCGAATGTTCATTATGTTTATGCTGTTTTCTATTTGCAATTGTTTTGTGTAATATGTCTGTTTTGATTAGGTCAGGGGGGCGAAACACAAACAAAACCACCTTGTGGCATCGATGGCACATCAACAATCGAGCAGATTTCGAAATGGATTTACGACGTACCAGAACAACGTATTGTGGATATCTCGGGAAACTCTTGCAAGGAGGACATGTGCAAAGCAAAGGCTTATGCTGCAGGTCTTCGCCATAAACGTGCTACTCGTGTCAACCATAGATATGAATGGGCGTTGAAACACATCACATGGTCTGGTAGTCAGGAGGGTGTATGTTGGCACCAGTGGTTGCAATCAGATGACATCAAAGCTGAAGGCTCTATTTGGGACAACAAGTGTGCGCAAGAAAGACGCAAACAAAGACATGACAAGCACATCCAATTTGAGCACGAGCAACAGATCACGAATCATATTGATGTTGCAAACATTACTCGTGAGGAGTGTAAGCGTTGGGAAGTGAAAGCACATCGAGCTCAACAAGAGAAATGTGATGCTGAAGAAAAACTTTCGGAAGCAATTGCTGCGCTTCAAAATCTCGAGACACGCGTGATGAAAGAAAGCTTGTCCAGAATTCAAAATTTCAGTAAGTGTTGCAGTAAGGTTTTCAGTAAGTGTTGCATTCGTATATGTTAATACACATATGAATGCTGTGTATACATGAATTAGATTTGTATAAGTATACCTGCATGTTCTGGTGAGTTGGCGCGTAAGTGCAGATAAGATGTATTTACATGGAAATGACATTTTGAACTGTTTTTAACGGGTGATTTGTACTTTTTTTGTGACCATTCTTACACAACAGATTGCGTCATATGCCAGGATCTCATGATTGAAACCGTGGTGCTACAATGTGGTCACACGTTTTGCAATAGTTGCTTAACAAAATGGTGGCTATCGGTAAGACTTTGCTTTTACATGCACATATACACCAACACATATATGTACATGTAAAAATGATTTAATCAAATTTCTTAGTTGCAGCGTATCAACTTTTTTCATTTTTTATAAGAAGTCCTATAAAAACAAGAAATAGTATGCTGAATAAAGCTGAAACCTTTGGTGGCTTGCTCAATTTTCTTATGCATCACGAGTGATGATGCTTCTCTGAATCCTTGCGCTGATGCTGTCATGTATTGATTTGTTTGACACCAATGTTTCGCATGTTAAAAACAGGCCTGTCACACATACTTCGACATTTGCATGCATCACTTCACAAAGTAGCAACAAAAAGTCCAGAGCTATACGTATCAACATACATATACACAATGGTATATGTAGCAAAACGTTTTATGGGTGAATACAGCATGATACGACCAATTCACCTCAAATTTGTCCTTATGTCAGTGTGTTTGTTTGTTTGTCGTTTTATGTCACTGTCCGTTTATGTATTTGATTTTTGAAAGTTTCTTGAATTGCGTAAGTCCCTTTTGTGGCAGCTGCTGTGTCTTGGCCTCCATTTGTTCATAATGCTGTGTCTCTGTATTACCAATGTTTCGCATGTTCACAACAGGCCTGTAACACATACATCGACATATGCATGCATCACATCACAAAGCAGCAACCAAAAGTCCAAAGCTACACGTATTAACATACATATACACACTGGTATATGTAGCAAAACGTTGTATGGGTGAATACAGCATGATACGACCAATTCACCTCAAATTTGTCCTAATGTCAATGTGTTTGTTTGTTTTTCGTTTATGACACTGTCCGTTTGTGTATTGGGTGTTTGACAGTTTCTTGAATTGCGTCGGTCCTTTTTGTGGCAGCTGCTGTGTCTTGGCGTCCATTTGTTCATATTGCTGTGTCTCTGTATTTTTCCTGTTTTTAGGCATACACATATGTATACGCGTATATGTGAGTCACAACTTCTTCATCCTGCGTGACACGATTGGCACATTCTTGAGGAACATATGATCAATACAAGTTCATTCGGATTGTTATTATCAATGTACAGAAAAAAACATGTCCATCATGTAGAGCTCGTTGCGGTTCGTCATCAATTCGCCTTCACTCCATGGACGGGATCATCCTCAACGAAAAGGGCCATTTTTCATCGGAATTGCTTGAAAACTTCGATCGGCGTAAGGTATTTATAGATGAGCACTATGTACTGCCTCTGAAAATTTTAGTATTGGGTATGTGCATCGAGTTATATCCCCCCATTCATTGATTTGCATGTCTCTATCTTTGTGTGTGTCGTACAGATATGTGTGTGATTTTTTATCAATTATATCAAACCTGTCTGGCACTCAAAAGGATACATATGTAAATTTATGTGTACATGTTCAAATATTAATATATATTTGTTTGCCTATAATTATTTATATGTGCGTATGTATCATTTGCAGATATATATATATTTATTGGACATATGTATATTCTATGCATACTTATGTACATACATATATGGTAAAGTATCTATGTACACATCTATGCATATTTGTACGCATATGTGCATGTGTATTCAAATGCTCTTTTATACGTGGCATATCTACGTATTCATACTGAAAAATACACACATATGTACTGACAAATAACTTTGACACATGCACACATATGAATTTGGAAATATGGTATTATCTTATGTATCAATATCGATTGGTTAGGTTATGTCGTTTTGCGTAGTTCAGATGTGAAAATGTGTATATTTGAATGTTCAATATGAAAGATACTTCTCAATTCAATATGCTAATGAGCATAGTTCATACCATATACAAAAAATATGCACCAGGCCGAGCAAGCTTTATCGCGGACGCCACCAAGATTATGACATAATACTGTCTTGGATACTGCCAACACTTGGATTGAGGAAATATCAAATGTCGGTCCCCTGTCCCAATTTTAAGTATAAGAGAAATCTCGGACCAAGTTTTTCAATCAAGATTGATTTTTTTTGACAGGCGTTCTGTTTCCCTTTTCATTCCATGACCTTACTCCTTGGGATCAAGAGTGTGATACCGCGGCACCCGGACTTTGTCCATGACGTTGATTCTTTGATGTTCAAGAACGCTTGCATAAATCCTTTGATACATCTTACTTGCCCTAAAGGACAGGAGAACTGTTTCATTGTAATTATGGACGCTAAATTCCTGGGATTATTTACCTCGACAATGGTTGCTAGCCCATAACCATAGTATACTATTATTCGACACTCGAACATGTTGGCGATACAATAGGTTGATAATGGTCTGAAACATAAATTGGGGCTCGTCCGAGATTAGATTGAGCCTCACAGCCCATTTGATAGTTTGTAAACATGCTATAGGGTTCCATAAAAGCCTCCCAACCGAGTCGGGTTTCATCACAACCTCGTAACAAGAACCAACCTTGAAATTTTTGGCACTTGCTGCACTGTTGCGATTCCAAAAACTTGGTACGAGGTATCATTACTCGATAACACGAAAGGTGGCTACTTGCCATAACTCATTTGACAGTCATCAGCCCAAAGCAAGTCCAAATGCCAATATTGTTGCATATTCACAGAAATGTCAAGAGTGTAAATTCGCATTGGTGTTTGATTAAACTGTGCATTGTGCAACAGTTGCTGCATGTCTGAATTTCCGCTTGTGCGGCATAAAATCACGATATAAAGCAGAATAACTTTTTCTATCCACTTTTCAAATCGCTTTGATTTTGACAACATATCACCCTTTTTTGAAATTGTCTCCATTGTTAGACCATATCACTGAGTATTGTGATTAGATGCCAAGTTGTTTGGACATTGTTGTACAGGAGTCTGGACCTAAACGCGGTGGCGTAAACTGCAAGGGCAGAGACTAGAGAGTCGAGAAGATGGCGAATATCGGCATTTTGGTTTTGAGAGGAATGCCTCTTCGTATTTTTATGCGGAACACAATAATAAAATAGAAAGGGGTCTAGGGACGTGACGTCTGATTCGTGACTGAAGTTGACTATCAACTTTGCGTACGTCTCGTTAGGAAAGGATAAAGAACCTGAACAAGTAGCTCACTGTACGGAGGACATTCATTTCAAGACAACACTTTTAGATATTGTTGTACAGGAGGCATCTCGCTAGGAACGGATCATGAATTTGAACAAGTAGGTCACTTCACAGAAAGCTTTCTTTGAAAGACAGAATCATTTGGATGCACATATAATTCCCAAAAAATCTCTATAAATACTCCGGACTGACACGAGGGCACATCTGTTTCCAACCATTATTTGCAGACATCTTGATTCAATATATTTTGTTTGCCTTGTTTTTTACTACTCTTGAAAACATCATGAGCGAAGACCTCAAGGGAAAGGAATATTGTTTGAGGATTTTTGTCAGTGTTCGAAAAAGAACAGTGAATGGTGAAATTTTCATTCTATTTCTGTGATAAGACAACACAAAAACTCTTGGACAGTAGTAAGTTCGGATGTTTTCGTGCATGCTTCAAAGTTTCTGTGTCTGTGTCAGCTTATTTTTCTCAGTCTGTTTCTGTGTCTGTTTCTGTTTATGTCTATCAATGTTTAAATGACATGTTTCAGTCCTTCTTCAGAACAGAACAAATTTTCACAGCATCTTCTCAGTGCCGCCAAGACTGGTACTTCCATTCGACTGAAGAGCACGGTGTTCTTGCCGGAAAAAATATTTACTTTCGGAGACCCTGAAAAGATGGGTTTGTCATTGCACTAGGGGTCATTCGTCTGGTGAGAAACAGAGCCTTTAAAGACATGGATTTGTGCAACCAAATTCTGTAACAGTGACTATTAGGCAAAGGAAGGAAGAAAAACAAAGAAACAGGGAAATAGATATTGGAACACAGGAAACCACAAAGGGAAATGGCGCAAATTGAAACATTGAACAGAAAATACGAGAGCGTGAGGAAACAACAAGGTAACTCCAGAGCAAGTAAGAGCAGGTGAACGATGGAGTGACAAGAAGATTTTCAAAATGAGGACTGGGGAATATTGAGTGACAACATCACAAAGAATACATGAGAACGTGAGAGCGTTTGCGGTTTGAAGCATATACCTATATATATATATATATGTATGTATATAAATATAAATATACATATGTATATATGAATATATGTGAATGTATATATATATATATATATATATATATATATATATATATATAAATATATATATATATATATATATATATATATGTAAAAAAAAAATGTATATATATATATAAATATATATATATATGTATACATATAAATATAC
>Ga0209284_10006165_pt1 | contig 11780 bp, 11 predicted proteins | sample FRY03_FD_187211 | JGI IMG/M metagenome (GOLD analysis project Ga0209284, IMG submission 187211) | Freshwater microbial communities from Lake Fryxell liftoff mats and glacier meltwater in Antarctica - FRY-03 (SPAdes) (version 2) | ecosystem: Environmental > Aquatic > Freshwater > Ice > Glacier... | reverse complement strand
TTGCGGGTGCGGGGGCTCAGGCGTGCTGAAATGAAGTCAATGCGGACGTGAGCATTCCTCAGGAAGACGTAGCCTGCTCCGAGCAGAAAAACGCTGGCAAACAGGTACCACTGAATCTCCAGCAGTGCATTGGAACTGCTGTCAAAGGCCTTGCGAACGATGGCGTTGCCGGCGCTGATGAGGGTGGCGGCCAGAATCAGCCACATCGTGAATTTGCCGATCTGGGTGTTCAACCAGTCCACGGCGTTTGAAAACTTCAATAAGGCGTGCATTTTGTCTCCAGGAAAAAAAGAGTCCACGCATTGAAAATCATCCGGCAGACCTCCTGGTGGGAGGCGTGCCGGATGCTGGTTTGCACGGAACGGATTCTATAGTGGGATTCTATAGAGGACTATAGAGGACTATAGAAGGCAAACTGACAGCTTTGTGACGGTGTTATCCCGTAGCAGGCAGCCGCCTCGTGCCGCTTGCGACTAGCGGGTGCCTGCGCCAAAAGGGGGCTGCTGAGCGCGGTGCTCGCGAGCTAGAGAACCTGCACGCCGCTGCCCTCAAGCATGCGGCCAATCTAACGTGCCTCGCCAAAGCCCTGGCTGTGAAAGCAAGTCAGAACCTGGTCGGCGATGTCGGATGCGCAAGACACCAGCAGGCCGCCGAAGTGGAATCGGAGGTGGCCGCGCACACCGCAGCGCGATGACATTTTTTGCAGTTTCAGGTCTTGCGTGTTGTAACCCCTCATGCCCTGCAAAAAAACTGCCTTGAGACGCCGATTGCATACCGACAGCGGCGTTGTGCTCTCAGAGTTGCGCCAGTGGAATGCTACCGGCCTGTTCATCCGCCTTGAGCAGCGCAATCAGCTCGCCCAAGTCCTGATCCAGCCGCCGCAAAGTGTCTGCTGGCAGCCGGGCGAGCGCCTCGGGCAAAACGCCCTCAAACGGACCTGGCACCTGCGCCAGCACCGCCAGCCCGGCGGGCAGGACATGAATCTGCACATTGCGCCGGTCCTCGGGGGTTTTGCTCATGCTGATCAGCGCTTTACGCTGCAGCGTCTTGACCAGGTTGCTGGCGGTGGACTGATGAATATCCATGCTTTTCGCCAGCACGCCCATGCCGATACCGGGATGGGCCCTGACCACGTTCAAGGCCCAAACCTGCGCCCCCCCCAGACCGACCTGTTTTTCGACTTGCTGAAAATGGCTGCGCACGGCGCTGAACACCACGCGAAAGCGCCGTAGCACCTGGGCCGTGTTGGCCGGGTTGTCATTGATTTGAATATTTCGTGGCATGTGTGGCGGGTGAGATACCTGTGTGTGCGCCATGATAGAGCCCAATTTCAGGCCTCAGCGAGCTGGCTGCGCACTTTGCGCATCAGCAGGTCGTCAAACGTATAAAAGCCCTTTTCGCAAGTGGCCAGCTCACTCAAGGAAAAAGCCGCCCCGGTGCCAAACGCCTTGCGCTCAATCGAGTTGTGAATAAGGCGCACCGTCTGGTAGGGGAACCCGAAGATCACCTCATGATGACCGACGATGCCACCCAATCGCAATGACGTGATGCGTTCATTGTCAATCAACAGACTGTCTGCAATTTTGCGCGCCGTCCCCGATATCTCCGGTTTCTCCCGAAAGTGCTGCTCCAGGATTTCCACATCGGCAAACGGTGCAATCGTGCGCAGCAGCCTGGCCGCCAGTATCAAGAAATTAATGCCAACAGTCATGTTGGGTGAGCACAAAACCCGCGTGTCAGCACCCAGACTGCGCACGTAGTTGAGTTCTTCTTCACTGTAGGCTGAAATGGCACTGACCAGCATCAGCTGGCGCTTGCGCACTTCTTCACCGTACAAGTGGACAGTATCTGCACTTGAGAAATCAACCAGCGCATCCACCGGATGCGCATCCAGCCACTCGCTGAGGTTGATGTCGTTCAGTCCGATGATCGGGATCGCGCTGGCGGCTAAGGTTTCTGCCTGGGTCGGTGTCGTGCGGCGGGCAATCCAGCACAGCTCAAACCGGGGATCGGTGCGCAGCACTTCCGCCACGGCTTGGCCGGCTTTGCCATAACACATGAGGCCTATTTTGATCACGACTGTTCCCTTTTGGTAAATCCCGCTTCCGTAGATCGGCGTGGGCGTTTACATTTGGTGCAATATACCAAATTACATTTATTGCAATGTATAGAGAAAAATCAATCTATTCAGCTTCGCTGGCAAGCCAAATTCAGGACGAGCGTGCACCATGAAACTACATTCCCCGGAGTTTTCGGCGATCAGGCAGGAGCTTTATGACTGGCGTCTGTGGACCGGCCGCGGCGTGGTGCTCGCGTTTGCGGCGTTGGCGGGGTTGACCGTGGTGGCCTTCACCTGGATGACGGAGCAGGCTTACGGGCGTTTTCTGGTGTTCGAGAAAAGCGTCTGGTGGGGGCCGTTGCTCTGGATACCGGCTTCTACCGCAGCCATCGTCTGGCTCACGCGGCGGTTTGCACCGGGGGCGGCGGGCTCCGGCATCCCGCAAGTCATGGCGGCGCTGACGCCTGAGGTTTCCAGAAATGACCGCAATCTGTTCGTCTCCATCAAGCTGAGTGTTGCCAAAATGCTGCTGACTACCTGGGGCTTGCTCGCTGGCCTGTCGCTGGGCCGTGAGGGACCGTCGGTGCAAATTGCTGCCGGTGTGATGCACCATGCGCGTCGTTGGCTGCCGGCCAAATCGCAGGTGTCAGAGCACGGCTTGATGATGGCCGGTGGTGCGGCTGGCATTGCTGCGGCCTTCAACACGCCGCTGGGGGGCGTGATGTTTGCCATCGAAGAGTTGTCGCGCAAGCCGGAGCAGCGCAGCAGCGGCCTGTTGCTGGCGGCCATCGTGCTCGGGGGCTTGATGGCGGTCTCGGTGAATGGCAACGCCCGCTACTTTGGGGTCATCCGGGTCGAAAACTTCAGCATGGCGTTGCTGCTGCCGGGCTTGTTGGTTGCTGTGTGCAGCGGCTTGGCGGGCGGGCTGTTTGCCCGACTACTGGTGATGTCGCTGGCGGGCCGCTCGGGCGACTGGTTCAGCCGATTTCGCCAGCGCGCGCCAGTGCGTTTTGCGGCCGGGTGCGGGTTGGCTATTGCCGTGTTGGGCGTGCTCAGCCACGGTGATACCTATGGCAGTGGTTATACCCATACCCGGGACATGCTGGAGGGCAGTGGCGATGTGTCGTCCTTCTATCTGTTGCTCAAATTTGTGGCCACCTGGCTCACCGCCTGGGCTGGGGTGCCGGCGGGTATTTTTGCCCCTTCATTGGCGATTGGTGGTGCTTTGGGCAATGACATTGCCCAGTTGACCGCCTACGCCAATGCCCCTACGCTGATTGCGCTGGGGATGGCCGGGTTTCTGGCCGCCGTCACGCAAGCGCCGTTAACCGCCTTCATCATCGTGATGGAAATGGTGGACGGTCACGCCCTGGTGCTCAGTCTGATGGCCAGCGCGCTGGTTGCCAGCGGCGTCTCACGCCTGATCAGCGCGCCCCTGTATACCGCGCTGGCCGAGTTGCAGTTGCAGCGCCTGCCACCTAAGCAGCCATAAAAAAAGGAGCCCCGAAGGGCTCCAAACTCGTTTTGTCAATCCCGTCGCTGAACAAGACCAACGCACCGATTGTATTTGATCAAATGCAATCGGCTGGCAAGGGATTTCCCTTGTAGCGGGAAATCCCTGATGGCTTGAACCAGCCTCATGCGCCAATCCTGTCTGTCAGCGCAAGATCAAGACTGGCACCTCACTCAGCCGCAGCAGCGTGGTCGTGGTGCTGCCGATGATCAATTGGCGAATGCGGGAGTGGCCGTAGGCGCCCATCACCAGCAGGGCCGCGCCTTGCGCCTTGACCAGGGCAGGCAGTACCCGCTCGGGCTCGCCGGGTGCCAGTTCGACCTCGGCGTTGAAGCCTGCGACGGTCAATGCCTGTCGGGCCTGTTCCAGTTGCTGGCGTGCCGGCGCTGTGTCAGCACCGGCCATCGCCACCAGTACTGGCAGGCCCACCAGCAGCGGACTGCGGACCACCATCTCGATGGTCTTGCGGGCTGTGGGGCTGCCATCAAAGGCGATGACAAAGCGCTTGGGTTCCTCAAAACGTTCGTCGGTGGCGACCAACACCGCCCGCTTGACCGAGCGAATCACGCGCTCCACGTGGTGATCGAGGTGAATTTTTGAGGTCTCACGGGCATGGTAGTGCTCGCCCAGCACGAAGAGTCGCGCATCGGGCTCGAGCTCTAGCAGGTTGTCCACCAGCTCGCCATGGCGCAAGCGGGTATCCAGCCGCAATAAACCAGCCGCTGCGGCGCGTTCACGGGCTGCCGCCAGCAACTGCCGACCGGCTGCCTGCGCCAGCTTGCTGCGCTTCTCATCGAGCGCGCTCAACTCCTGTAGCAGCGACTCCTGTGCGCCTAAACCAATGGTGCCGCTGTAGTCAGCAATTGCAGCGCGCTCGGGGTGGCGCTCCAGCACATGCAGGAACTCCAGCGGCACGTCCAGACGCCGCGCCGACCAGGCGGCCCAGTCGATCACGGCGGCGGTGGTGGCGAGGCCGTCAATACAGGCATAAACCTTGTTCATCGCTTTTTTCCTTCTGAGCGTTCAGTGCATGAGTTTTTCAACGGCGCCGGGTTTGTCGTGGATCGAAAAGCGGTCCATCATGGTGGCGCTGGCTTCGTTCAGGCCGATCACTTCAACCTCCGTGCCCTCGCGTTTGAACTTCAGCACCACCTTGTCCAGCGCGCTCACTGCCGTGATGTCCCAGAAGTGGGCGCGGCTCACGTCAATGCGGACTTTTTCCACTACTTCCTTGAAGTCAAACGCAGCAACAAAAGTCTCGGTAGAGGCAAAAAATACCTGCCCCACTACGCCATAGGTACACACCCGGCCTTCGTCATCGTGGCTGCGGTCAATGCGCAGCACTTTGCCCACCTTGTGGGCAAAAAACAGACCCGACAGCAGCACGCCGACAAACACGCCCTGAGCCAGGTCATGCGTGGACACGGTCACTACCACGGTGGCGATCATCACCAGCGACGAGCTCGGCGGGTGCTCGCGCAGCTTGCGCACCGAGTCCCAGTTGAAGGTGCCGATGCTGACCATGATCATTACCGCCACCAGCGCCGCCATCGGGATCTGCTTGACCCAGGGGCCGAGGAACACGATCAGAATCAGCAGGAACAGCCCAGCCACCAGCGTTGACAAGCGTCCCCGTCCGCCAGACTTCACGTTAATCACCGATTGCCCGATCATGGCGCAACCGGCCATGCCGCCGATGCAGCCGGCGGCGATATTGGCCACGCCTTGGCCCATGCATTCGCGGTTTTTGTTGCTCGTGGTATCGGTTAGATCATCGACGATTGACGCGGTCATCATCGACTCCAGCAAACCGACCGTGGCCAGCGTAATGGCATAGGGAAAGATGATTTTGAGCGTTGCCAGATTCAGCGGCACATCCGGCAGCAAGAAGATCGGCAGGCTGTCGGGCAGTTCGCCCATGTCGCCCACGGTGCGAATGTCCAGCTTGAGCAGCATGGCCACGCCGGTCAGCACGACGATGGTGATCAGCGGTGAAGGTATGGCTTTGGTGAGGTACGGAAAGCCGTAGATGATGGCCAGACCGGCCACCGTCATGGCATAAACGACCCAGCTGACGTTGGTCAGTTCCGGCAGTTGTGCCAAAAAGATCAGGATCGCCAGCGCATTGACAAAGCCGGTGATGACCGAGCGCGAGACAAAGCGCATCAGCGCGCCCAGCTTGAGCAGCCCGGCGACGATCTGCAGCACGCCGGTGAGCACGGTGGCGGCCAGCAGGTATTGCAGACCGTGCTCTTTGACCAGCAGCACCATCACCAGCGCCATGGCACCGGTGGCGGCCGAGATCATGCCGGGTCGCCCGCCCGTGAAGGCGATGACCACGGCAATGCAGAACGAGGCATACAAGCCGACCTTGGGGTCAACGCCGGCGATGATGGAAAAGGCGATAGCTTCGGGAATCAGGGCCAGCGCCACAACGAGGCCAGCGAGCAAGTCGCCACGGATATTGGACAGCCAGTCTTGGCGGATGGTGGATTGAGTCATAGGAGGGTCAGGATTCGCGCCGGACCTTGCCGATTCGCGGAAATTTGATTGAAATGGCGTGTGAACCGCAAAGGTGGGTCAACACTCAGAACTGTAAAACGGTCATAGGGTATCACTGACCCTGTTAGCTGGATGCCGCCGGGCCTGCCGGTAGTTCCACCATGGCAACACCCGGCGCATGGACAGCACCTCGCCACTTTGCATCGGCACATGCCCGGGAATGCTGGCCACCTCAGTTTGCCAGGCGGGCGTTTGCAGCAGTTGCAGCAGCGCCTGGATGCTGGGCTGCTGTCGCGCGAGAGGGGGTAGTGGAACTGGAGCCTATGCACAAGTTTCGCCCAAAGACATCACGGGGAATTCGTGCGGCACACCCTTGCCCTTGACCCAGCTGCGGTAGGCAAAACCATCGCGGTCTTGCCGCCCAAACCAATGCTGGCTGGTGCAGGACTGGACGTTTTTGAAAAAGAGCCTCACGTGCTGGAAGCCTTCTGGGCCATGGCGGATCTCGCTGCTGCTAACCTGCAGGCGCATTTTGCCGGTCAGCCGCTGTTTAGTGCAGTGCCAGAGTGGCATTAACCAACGCCGATGCCGTCAGCACTTCGCCAGGCCTTTGCCGAAGCCAAACATCGGCTAAATCCCCGTGTACAAACACCGCCCCGCAAGCCGCCTCAAAAGCACTCAGGCCAGCGGCCAGGTAAGCCCCCACCATGCCCGCCAGCACGTCCCCGGTACCGGCGCTAGCCAGCAGCGCGTTGCCACTGGCGTTGATGGCTGGCAATTCGCCGGGCGCAGCGATAACGGTGCCTGAACCCTTGAGTACCACAATGCACTGAAAGCGCTCTGCCAGCGCGCAGGCAACCGCCATGCGGTCGGCTTGTACCGTAGCGGCTGTTGTGCCAGCCAGGCGCGCGGCTTCCAGCGGATGAGGCGTCAGCACGGTTTTGTAGCCGCGCGCGTGTCTAGCAACCAGCAATGTTTGCAGCGAGCTATCGTTGGAAATAGCATTCAGCGCATCCGCATCCAGCACTGCGCGCGGCGCGTTTGAGAGCACTTTGGCCAATACGCTTTTGATGGCCTCACCACCACCGCAGCCACACACGATGACTTGGCTGGCAAGGTCGAGTGCCTCCGGGCTGCGAAACATCAGCTCGGGTTGCTGTGGGTCAACGCTTAAACCGGCAGCCAAACTCTCGTGACCCAGCAGGGCGACGAACACGCGCCCTGCACCTGCATGTAGCGCTGCGCGTGCGGCGAGCAATACGGCACCTGCCATGTGGCTGCGCGGCGTTGATTCGCCGCCCAGCACGGCTACATCGCCAAAGCTGCCTTTGTGACTGGCTTGGGGCGCTGCGCTTTTGGGTACTCGTCGACGCGTGACTTGATCTTTGCCCAGCAGGGTTGCCGTGGGGCCTGTTGCGGCCTCAGTGCAATGAACGCCCAGATCATCAAACCAGACTTCCCCTGCGCTGTCTCGCCCATTGGCGGTGAACAAACCGGGCTTTAAGGTCAGCAAACTGATGGTAAAACGCTGAAAATAAGGTGGAAAAGTGGCTGCTGAGTGCCCGGTATCTGCATTCAGTCCGGTGGGAATATCAACCGCTAGCGTCGGCTTGCCGCTGGCTTGCATGATGCCCAGCCATTGCGCCATGAGCGCGTTGATGGGGCACTTGTCATGCGCCTCTTCGTCAATTCTGTCTATTTTGTCGATGTTTGCGCCAATGCCGAGCAGGGCATCAATACAAAAATCAAAGTCAGGCGGCGGTTGATCAGCCATCGGCACACCGGCTGCCAGTGCTCGGGCCTGTGAAGCCTGCGCATCCGGTGGCAGTGTCGTCCGGCCTTCCTGCCCTGTAGGCAGACCGGTCCACGTCAGCACAACACGCTTGCCCCACTGGTGCAGGTGAATAGCCGCCTCAAAACCATCACCACCGTTGTTGCCGGGCCCGCAAGCGACCCAGATGCATTGGGCATGCGGCCCCAGCGCCAGCGCCAAACGCGCCACCGCCAGGCCCGCCCGCTGCATCAGTGTGTGGGGTAGCAACTGCGCCTGTGTGGCGCGCTCCAGCGTGCGCGTGGCTGCCACGCTGAAAAGCGGGTGGCTTGTTGCGCTGGTGATTTTTTGCATTAAATTTATAGCGAACTTGCCAACGCCGCTTCAACCTGGAGCGCCGCGTCAAGCAGCGCATCATCATGCAGAGCCGCATGCCAGAGCATCAGGCCAACCGGCAGTTCGCCGCTTTGCTGGCAGGGCAACGAAATGCCGCAGCCATCAAGCATGTTAACCACCGCCGTGTTGCGCAGCAGCAGGCCGTTGACCCTGAAAAACTCGGTATCGTCCGTCAGCAGGCTGGCAATCGGGGCTGCGACGATGGGCACAGTGGGCGACAGCACGGCATCAAAATCTGCAAGCTGTACCTGCATACGAATGATCCATTCGCACCTAGCGGCCACCAGGTCTATGTAGTCGGCTGCGCTCATACTGGCACCGCGCAGTATGCGCAGGGCTACACGGGGGTCGTATTCGGCAACCTGTTCGGCTATCAGCTTGCGATGCCAGGCGTAGCTCTCGGCGGCAGACAAACCACCTGTGGCATTGATGCTGGCCAGTTCATTGATCTCTGGCAGTGCGATGTCTTCGATCTGCGCGCCTGCCAGTCGTAAGGTTTTCAGGGCACGTTCAAAAGCCGTTGCGCAGGTAGCGTCCATGCCGTCCTGCATCAGCGTGCGAGCTATTGCAAAGCGGCAGCTTGAAAGCGGCTTGCCAGCCAACACGACGCTGCGTGCGGCCAGAACTTCATGCGCCGTGATGGCATCGCGTACCGATCGCGTCAGGGCGCATACTGTGTCAAGGCTGGTGGACAGTGGCAGGGCACCCGTGGTTGGTACCAGTCGGGCGGTGCTTTTAAAGCCGACGATGCCGCATAGCGCGGCAGGAATGCGGATCGAGCCTCCCGTGTCAGAGCCCAGGCCGATGAGCGCGGCACCCGTGGCAACCGACACTGCCGCGCCAGACGACGAGCCACCGGGAATGCGTTCAACGCTGGTGTCCGCCGGGTTGACGGGCGTGCCGTAATGCGGGTTGATGCCGACACCTGAAAAGGCAAACTCGACCATGTTGGTGCGGCCTGTCAGCACGGCACCGGCAGCACGCAGGCGGGCGACGGCGGCGCTGTCTGTGCTTGCAGCGGGCGCATTGGCCAGCACCGTTGAGCCGGCAGCAGTGGTCTGCCCGGCAATATCGAACAAATCCTTGGTTGAAACCGTAATACCCGCCAGAGGCAGGCTCAAGTCAAGATTGGGAGGTGACAAGGTCGTCTCTGGCTGGCCAGGCATGAAAACATGGCGACATGCATCGCTTTGGGCTACCGCACGGGCTTGCTCAAGAATGTCGGTCAGGTAGTTCTTGTCGGCCTGGATGGCCTGACGGGTACTGTGGATGTTGGCGGTCAGGAGGGGTTGGTTCATTGGGCGGTGGGTGTTATACTCGAATGGCTTTGCAGATGGCGATTTTGCCTACTGTAGAGTAAATCGCAAATCAGCCACACAAGGTGTTGCCGGTTGGCTAGAGGACACTTCTTGGAATTTTCAGAAGAACTTCTGGCTTGCAGGTGATAAGCGCTGATTTTAGACACAACCTTTTGGAGTATTCATATGTCAACCACTATGCGTGAAATGCTGGAAGCTGGCGTTCATTTCGGACACCAAACCCGCTTCTGGGACCCCAAGATGGCCCCGTATATCTTCGGCCATCGCAACCGTATCCACATCATCAACCTGGAAAAATCGTTGCCGATGTACCAGGACGCGATGAAGTTCGCCAAGCAGCTGTCGGCCAACCGCGGCACCATCCTGATGGTCGGCACCAAGCGCCAGGCGCGCGAAATTGTGGCGCTAGAGGCTAAGCGCGCTGGCGTACCTTTCGTTGATCAGCGCTGGCTGGGCGGCATGTTGACCAACTTCAAAACGGTCAAAACATCCATCAAGCGCCTGAAGGAAATGAAAGCCCAGCAAGAAGCCGGCCTTGACACCATCAGCAAAAAAGAACAACTCACTTTCAAGCGAGAAATCGAAAAGCTTGAAAAAGACATAGGCGGCATTCAAGACATGGCTGCCTTGCCGGATGCGATTTTCGTGATCGACGTGGGCTTTCACAAAATCGCGATTCTCGAAGCTAAAAAGCTCGGTATCCCCCTGATCGGTGTGGTTGATACCAACCATTCGCCTATTGGCATTGACTACGTGATTCCCGGCAACGATGACTCGTCCAAGGCTGTGGCGCTGTACGCACGCGGCATTGCCGATGCCATCATTGAAGGCCGCGCCAACGCATCAAGCGAAGTGGTCAAGATGGTTCAGCCTGAAAGCTCGGACGAATTTGTTGAAGTGCCTGCTGCTGCCTGATTGATTCCGGCATCACTGGATCTGAACCAGACGCGGAAAAGGGGCTCGCGTAGCCCCTTTTTTACAAGTTAAAGATAATTTCGGGTTTTTGGGGTCAGAGTCCAAATTCATCGTGCCTCCGGCACGCCCTTCGGGGGCGGTGCAACGCACCGCAATGAAATTGGCGTCTGACCCCAATAACCCGCAAAAAACAAACGGAGAGAATTGAAAATGGCTATTACCGCAAGCATGGTCGCAGAACTGCGCGCCAAGACTGATGCCCCCATGATGGAGTGCAAAAAAGCACTCACCGAGGCTGATGGAAACTTCGAAAAAGCAGAAGAAATCCTGCGCGTCAAGCTCGGCAACAAGGCTGGTAAGGCTGCCTCCCGCATCACCGCTGAAGGTGTGATTGCGTATCACGCCGAAGGCGAAGGTGACGCTAAAGTAGGCGCACTGGTCGAGATCAACTGCGAAACCGACTTTGTCACCAAAAACGACAGCTTTTTAGCCTTCACCGATGCGGTAGCCGTTGGGATCGTTAAAAACAACCCGGCAGACATGGTCGCGATCGGTGCCATGGCGCTTTCAATGGACGGCTTTGGCCCGACGGTTGAAGACGTGCGCAAGGGCCTGATCGGCAAGATCGGCGAGAACATGTCGGTGCGCCGCTTCAAACGTTTTGCAGGTGGCAAGCTGGCGTCTTACCTGCACGGCACGCGGATTGGCGTGGTGGTTGAATTTGACGGGGATGAGGCCGCTGCCAAAGACGTTGCCATGCACGTTGCCGCCATGAAGCCGGTGTCGCTGGCAAGTAGCGACGTGCCTGCCGAACTGGTCGCCAAAGAGCGTTCTGTCGCTGCAGCCAAGGCGGCTGAAGATGCGTCTGTAGCCACGGCAGCAGGCAAGCCCGTGCAATCGGCTGAAATCGTTGCCAAGCGCATCGAAGGCGGTGTACAGAAGTACCTGAAAGAAGTCAGCCTGCACAACCAGAGCTTTGTCAAAAACGACAAGCAGACCGTTGAGCAAATGCTGAAAGAAAAAGCAACCACAGTGAAATCCTTCACCCTGTACGTGGTGGGCGAGGGCATTGAGAAAAAGGTAGCTGACTTTGCGGCTGAAGTGGCGGCACAGATCGCTGCTGCCAAAGCTGCCTGATTTTTTTTACATACCAGCCGGAAGACCGCTAAAGGGTACTTTTAGAAATTCAGATTTTCGGGATGAAGTGCAAGGCGCACGGAGCGCAGGAACCGGAACGTACTTCAGGTACGTGAGGATTTCGAGCACCGCGCAACGCAGCAATTCGCCCGAAAAATGAATTTATAG
>Ga0209284_10006162_pt1 | contig 11783 bp, 17 predicted proteins | sample FRY03_FD_187211 | JGI IMG/M metagenome (GOLD analysis project Ga0209284, IMG submission 187211) | Freshwater microbial communities from Lake Fryxell liftoff mats and glacier meltwater in Antarctica - FRY-03 (SPAdes) (version 2) | ecosystem: Environmental > Aquatic > Freshwater > Ice > Glacier... | reverse complement strand
AAACTTACGGAGGAAGATAATGAGTGATTTTGGTAGTTCAGTAAAGCTTAGCGCTAAGGATATAGATATCCTTATTTACATTATTGAGGAGTGGAATATGGTTGCCGATTGGGATAGCCCTGTCAACCAGAGTATTTCTGAAGAAGTTGATGATATTTACAATCTTCTCCGTTCGGAGAGGTCACTAATAATGAGAGGCCGTGATGTTGTGGGTTTAGTGTATGATGAGTCTTATGGAGAGTTAAGCGTCGATGAGCGTAAAGCTATAAAGAAATTTAATGTTTCACCTTCCGAGCACCAAGACCTTTGTGATGATTTCGGGGAGAATAATCATTCAGTTATTACTGAGACTATTCTCCAGCGTTCTTCTACGGGTATGTATCAAGTAAAGTGGGGAGAATGAGTTACATGGTTGAGGATTATCGTTTTTCTAGTAATAACCTAATCGTATGGAAACTTGAGGAGATTTGATGTCTAAGAATATTAGTTGGGAACGTGTCCGGCATAGTGGTCATTATGTTGCTACTGCTCTTGTTAAGGGTTCTGATGGTAATAAGTTCTATTATCACATGAGCTTTTATGATTATAAGTGGAGCGAAAAGAAGACTATGAAGTTCATCTTTAAGGAAAATCTCGAGCGTGAAGGCCTTACTCTTTGTAAGATTTAATTATCACGGTTAAGGCTTAATTATCTCACTTGTGGATAATATAAAGTTTCACATAACAAAAAAAACGGGAGGTGTAATGAGTTGGATAATGTATTCTCAGGATATAGAAGATGGAGCAATGCTATTAGATGAAGAAAGCCTTTTGGATCGCATGAAGATGTTGTGTTCACCCGAAGATATCCTTTCTCTGAACAGCATTATGATCGAATTTCATGATAAAAGTTTTCTTAGATTTGAGAGGCGAGGATGAGAAACTACTAGACAAAAAAGTTGGGGGAAGAGATGAAATACTCTTAAACCCTTAAATAATCATATAACTAATAATAAAGAAATAGTGATGAAAATAAGAAATATGCGTTAAAAAGAGATACGTCTTTCAAAGTCATCATTGTTAGGCAAATTGTTGTTGTTTATATGGGAGTTTTTGTTGATATATGATCTTATTCTTGAAATATATGCCAAGTTAGAGGTGCATTGTCCTCTTTTATGTTCTTCTATAAGGGGATATAAGAGGATAATAGGAGATAATCTGATACCATTTCTCCCCCATTTTTGTGAATATAGCCTTTTAGGCACCTTTTGACCCTGTTTTAGAACATTGACCATTTTAAAAGTTCCTTTGTTTTACCGGGTTTATATAGGTTTCACCTAAGGATAATAAGAAGCACGTTTACATCCCTTTAGAGATTGAGAGAAAGAATGAGTTTACAATTAACGTCTAATAAGGAGATTAGGAAGATTATTGTGAAAGCAGAAAAGCAGGGGTGGTTGGTTAAGAAGAATTCTAATAAACATATCCTACTTTTCCCCCCAAATGTTGATGATGGGTTTGTGACTTTGAGTTCTTCCCCTTCTTCAGATAGAAATCATAAGAATATGTTGCAATTACTTAAACGAAAGGGTTTGATCCTATGAGAGAGCATTATTATGTTAATACCCGTTTTGGTGATTTTTGGGATGAACTAATTGTTTCACGTGAAACAGAAGATAAATCTGCTCCTACTATTTGTTTGTATTCTCAAGAGGATGGGTTTATGGAGCGTAATGCTTTCCGGTTGGATTATTATCATATCAACGGACAGTGGTTAGAGTTAGAAGAGCCAGGAAATGCTTGGATTTCTTTGCCGGATAAAGATGTTATCAGTTGTCATCAACTATGGGATATTAGTGTTAATGATGGTACTTACCCCGCTGGTTATCATTCAGATTCTAATGGTATTACTCGCTTTACTAGTATGCCTTTCTAACGAAATGAAGGAGTTGTTGATATTGTTCTTCCAGATTATGATATCATTGTTGGTGAAGAAGTAGAGGTTCATAGTAAAACTTATCTTCCTCCGGGATTTTCGGCTAAAGGTCAGGGTCCCGATAGGATATTTTCTATGCCTGAGTAGTATTTTTTGACACAATTCAATATTGTTTGTTTTTATGGGAGGCCTTCGGGCCTCCCTTTTTTTGTCCATTTTTCTCAAATCCGGGCTTTTGAAATAAATGCCAGTAGGCGCCTTTTCCAAAACTTTAAGTTACCTCTATCTACAAATCTTTGATTGATATCTAGATGAAGAACATAAGACGAGATCTTGAAAGAGATCTGGGAGGAAGATATGAAACCAAAAAACTCGAGAATTTCTGGAAGAAGAATATCTGATCACAACTCCCGGCAAAACTGGGGGGAGAAATGAGCCAAGATCTTCTAATAAACTCTATGACACAATATCTCCTCAGATCATCTGTACAGCTAAAAATCTCGAGATGTGGCATAACTTATGCTCCGACATCATCCAGGACGTTAGAGGGCAAAATAGAGGGCAATAAGAGGACATTAGATGTAACCATGATATCAGCGGGGGAAAGTTATGAAATACTTTATAGTAATGATATAAAAGACATCAATTCGGGATACAATTATTCGCAACAATTACTCCTAAAATTATTCAAACAAATGCGGGCATTATACTCCGCGAATAGCGTGCGGAGTGCGCCCGCCATCTGGGTATATTAGAAAAACTGGAGTAGAGGTCTTTTCAGAACTTGGTTACAAAAATTGGAATAAACAGTCAGCCATAAATCAGCTAAAAATTGCGGGCGCTAGTCTCTCCGAGCTTGCGAGGAGCGCCCGCAAAGCTCTTCCGGCAAATAATTATCAATAATAATAAGAAAGGAGGCCTTTCGGCCTCCTTGTCTCAACTTCTAAGTTTTACTTCTAATCTCAAACTTTATTCGCAACAAAAGCCCTGGCTTCCATGTTGTCACGAGTTTCAGTAATAAGATCACAAGTTCTTTCAGGATTATCTTCTATCTGAAAAGATGAGCCATCTATTTCCTCAGAATAAATAACATCACCATTCTTAAATTTAGAAATGCCGATGTAATCTGCGGTGTGATCCTCATAATAATGGACAAACATTAGTTCTGGGAATAATTCAGAGATAGCAAGATAACCAATAAGCGGAGGTCCCCACGGAGAACTGAAAGAAAACTCTATCTCACTTTCAGCAATTGACATTGACATGTCTTTTTCCTTCCATTTTGTTCCCCACTTCTTACAACACCAGTCATAGCCAAACTTGTCAAAACCTTCATCACTAAGAAAAAAGCTGGGGATTGGGATGAAAGTTCTAAGAGGAGAATAATTTTCCTCTGTTTCGGAATAATTAGCGTGAGGCTCGAAAGTACCCTTATCCGAATTGTAAACATTATTCGAAAAGAAAACTTGCTTATCTTCCGCTAACTGATGATCTAATGCGGTACTGAAAAGGCTAAGAATTTCTCTTGGCCCCTCTATCTTCACTAAGTTATGACACCAATTAGGCATTATTTTCTCCTTTTAGGTTCCAATGATTATTAGAAATACTAGTATTCACTTTTAGAGCTATTTCTTGGGCTTCTTTCTCCATAGACAATAACTCCATTTGTCGCCAAACAGGAATAATCGCAATAAGATCACGAAACTTCCTATCTAGATCTGCCTGAGTATTCTCAGGGTAAGAACAATAAGCATGCTTAGCGCAATAACTTTTTCCAGACATTATATGTATTCTCCTAATCCAATAGTTTCCAAAACTTCTAAGGAAATGTCATTGTGATCAAACAAAGCCAAAGCGCAAGCCTCTTCTGTATCTATTTCATCATCAAAATAGCCAATCCAAGGAGCATCAACCAAATCTGCTGAACTAAGCCCCAACTTTGACACCAAACACTTATCTACTTCTTTCATCCAAACATCAAAAGACAACATTACTTCTCCTCAATTCCACATTGGATCGGATTGTTAGAACAATAATTATCCATACCTGTATTGTCTCTCCACAAAACAAACAACAACAACAAAGCGCAAACAGTAGTGAGAATAAAAAAGATTATTATTTCTGATGAGGTACTTCGTGATGTGGTCATAAAGAAAGCGTAGCAGGTTGGACCGGTTGGTGTAAAATATTCCTACAAGAATCATGATAAGAATTGGATATCCGGGCTTCGAAAATAAAGGCCAGTAGGCATCTAGTTTAGAATTTGTACTAAATGTTATCCATAAAAAAAATTCACAGCTTCCGGGCGCTCCACGAAAGAAAGGGCCTATGGAGCGCCCGCCCGGGCTTACAATACGGACACTCAATTTGGCCGCTAGGCCTACCTATTATCGTGGGCGTTCTAGAAAACGGACGGAGAGCGCGGAGCGAGGCTCTCCTTACCGTTTGACTATTCCTATTACCGAAAAAAGCGACGACAATCTATCTGGCAACTTGGGGCTGGGCAGGTCGAGGTCGAGCGCCAGAACGTGAAAGGCTCCCGGAGGGGAGCCGGGAGCCTTTCGATCTTTGCTGGACTGGATTTTTTACATGCGATCCCGAACCCGGATCTGAGGAACTCCTTCGGCCGTGTAATCGATCCTGAGATCGTCATCGCGCACGTGGCGCCAATGCTTGCGAATCACTGACGAGACGGTGGCCCGGTGATTCTTGGGAACCTGCCCGAAGGTCGAGGTCAGTCGAGCGGCTTGGCCAACCTTCAGTTTTTTTAGCATTGCCGCTAGTTCTGAGTTGATCTCTACTTTGCGTCCTCGAGGTGAAACTGACACCTCTTCGGCGGAAATGATTTCGTCGGACATTTTTTTTCTCCTTTTGGATCGAGTGGGGCGACTCCCCTCCCGATAAAAAAATCGTAGCACAGGTCGGCCTACCGATCAAGTCAAAATGACAAAAACGGGAAGAAATCTAAAAATTTCTTTGGGGTGTTCGGTTATTTTATCCGATCGCCCCTAATGCCCCGGCAAGGGGTAGGCGGATGGCAGTGCACTAATGGGGGTCGGATCGCTTAGAGCGCAATCTAGGCCAGTTCTAGGCCATGTATTTCTATGCATTTCGATGTATGATAATGCATTACCCTAAAGCTTATCCACACCCTGTGGATAACCAAGAATAGAAAATACGCTAAAGTTATCCACAGGCCTGTGGATAAGTTTTTTGGGCAGACAAACGGACGGAGAGCCCCGCTGGAGCGAGGCTCTCCTTCGTTCGCTACATGCGATCCCGTACCCTGACCTGCGGTACGCCTTCGGCCGTGTAATCGATTCGAAGGTCGTCGTCCCGAACATGTCGCCAGTGCTTTCGGATGATCGAGGACACCGTTGCTCGATGCGGCTTCGACACTTCGCCAAACGTGGCCGTGAGCCTCGCCGCTTGCCCCGCTTTCAACTTTTTGAGGGTAGAAGCGAGATCAGGATTGATCTCTACTTTGCGTCCTCTGGGCGATACGGATACTTCCTCTGCGGAAATAATCTCGTCGGTCATTTTTTGTTCCCCTTGCTTTTGTGGAGCGGGAGGTTCCCGCACCGGTTTGTATTAGATCACAGATTCAATCTTGACGCATTTCCTGGTCCTAATTCTAAGGGCAGACAAACGGACGGAGAGCCCCGCTGGAGCGAGGCTCTCACTTGTCATCGGGTTCGCTCGATGTCGATGAGCGCCCATTCCTGCTTCACTAGGCGCTCAATGCGCTCTTGGTGCTGAATGGCGATCTTGGTAACCATGTGCCATTCGATGACGGCCTGCACTGCCATTCCTGAAAGGAACGACGTGAGCCCGTATCCGACTAGGACGATTAGTGTTTCCATGTTTCATTCCTCTTTGTGGTACCGGAGTTTCCGGTCTTGGTGTCCATTAGATCACATACTCCAGCGACGTGCAAGCACCCTACGAAGATTAAGGGCAGACAAACGGACGGAGATCCTCGCTGGAGCGAGGCGCACCTGGAGAACGTGAAAGGCTCCCGGAGGGGAGCCGGGAGCCTTTCGATCTTTGCTGGACTGGATTTTTTACATACGGTCCCGAACCCGGATCTGAGGAACTCCTTCGGCGGTGTAGTCGATGCGAAGGTCGTCCTCGCGCACATGCCGCCAGTGTTTGCGAATCACGGACGAGACGGTGGCCCGGTGGTTCTTGGGAACCTCCCCGAAGGTCGAGGTGAGTCGAGCGGCTTGGCCAACCTTAAGTTTTTTTAGCATCGCCGCTAGTTCTGGGTTGATCTCAACCTTCCGACCTCGAGGGGAGACTGATACCTCTTCTGCGGAAATGATTTCGTCGGTCATTTTTTTCTCCTTGTGGAGTGGTTGGGGAGACTCCCCGACTCACTAAGAGAATCGTAGCACAGAATGAGCCTCTGTGCCGAAAAAGTTGATATTTCTCATATTTCTTTGGTCCGATTGGTTATTTTAGGCCGATCGTCCCTAATGGCCCGGCAGGGGGTAGGCGGATAGCAGTGCACTAATGGGGGTCCAATCGCTTAGAACGCAAATAAGGGGGAGCCGTGATAGTGCGATGCGCCAGAAGCGAGAGCCAGGCGCATTAAAGTTATCCACAGGCCTGTGGATAAGCTTGAAAGGCATACAAAGGTACTCGCCAAAAGGCTCGTACCTTTGGAGGGCAGACAAACGGACGGAGATCCTCGCTGGAGCGAGGCGCACACTATTCGTAGGACTAATTCGGGGCAAATCGGGGCTTCGCCTCACGGCAGCGCACATTCAATGAGATCATAGGCCACCTGTAAGGTGGTGGGGCAGGGCAAATCGGGGCTTCGCCTCACGGCAGCGCACATTCAATGAGATCATAGGCCACCTGTAAGGTGGTGGGGCAGGGCAAATCGGGGCATCCGTGCTCGCCTTCAGATCGCAGACATTAAAGGAACAACCAACCCAACCGTAGGTTGGGAGGGCGAAGCCCCTCCCCTTTCGGGGAGGGGTCGCCGTCCGGCTAGCCCGGGATTCCGGCTAGCGCCGACATTTCTCGGGCGATCCTACCCAGCGACTGGGATGCGGCAAATGTGGCGTGATCGTCATCTGTCATGGGGCAAGCCCCTGACGGCAGGCCTGCTACGAAATTTTCGTAGCGTTGTTCGATGTAATTTGCGTGAAAGGCCCGAGCCTTCACGTAGCCGATTGCCGTACTGACATCTTCCGGGAATCCTTCTTCGATCGGGAAAAGGCGAATTGTTCCCGCCACGATCTCCCGAGCCTCGTCGTAGGCAGAGGTGATCCGAACGTTTACGGCTGGAAGATTGTCAAACGCAATAGTGTCCATGTAGTAGTCGCCCGCTTCGATCTGAGCCACTAATGCACTCTGCAGCATTCGCTCAGTATGGGAAAGATGGGCTTGGGCGTCTTCGAACGCTTCTTGTGCGTTTTCACATCGGATGTTGGCTTCGATTAGTGCTTTCTTTGCTTCCTGTTTGATGTTCATGATTTCCCCTTTGTCGTTGTGGCCCGTCCGAGCCACTAAGAGAAGCGTACTCCTATTCGCCGGTGATGTCTAGAGTAAATGCAAAGAAATCCCAGATTTCTTTCTGGGCTCATCCGGCTACTGGATCCAGGCAAATACCCGAGCCGGTTTCGCCGAGTTCCTAAAGCGGGAAAAATCCAGTCCAGCAAAGATCGAAAGGCTTACGGGGTTCACGACGATGAGCGCTGCCGTCGGACGATCGTCCCATAGTAGCGCCATTCCGTGGGTCGGATCGCTTAGAGAGCAATCTAGCGCCCAATGGGGGCCGATCGTCCCTAATGGCCCGGCAGGGGGTAGGCGGATGGCAATGCACTAATGGGGGTCCAATCGCTTAGAGAGCAATCTAGAGCCCAATGGGCCATGCTTGTTGTCCACAGGGCTGTGGATAACCTTGGGGATAAGATCTGGGTTCGGAACCCAAGTTATCCACAGATTCAGAAACTTATCCACAGATATTTAGAGTTATCCACAGATTCAGAAACTTATCCACAGATGTTTAGAGTTATCCACAGATTTCACAAAAAGCTTATCCACAATTTCAGGGCAGTTATCCACAGATTCAGAAATCTTATCCACAGATGTAGAAACTTATCCACAGATGTCAGGTAGTTATGCACAGGTTATGTACACTTATCCACAGGTAACTAATTACAGGGCAGCCTTGTTGAAAAATGTATTAAAGTTTGGCTTTTTTTTGTTTTGTTTTAAAATGTATTAGAGTTTGTCAAAATTTTACGTTTAAAGTTTGGCCAAAATTTTAATATTTTTTATGATGATGATGTTGTTAAGAGAACGAGGCGCCGCATCCGCATGAGCTTTGGGCGTTTGGGTTGTCTATGCTGAATCCGGCATCTTGGAGGCCGTCTTTGTAGTTGAGTGTTGCTCCGGCGAGGTGGTTGGCGCTGGTTGGGTCGATTCGCACTTTGATGGTGCCGAGCGAGATTTGGTGGTCGTCTGGGTTTGTTTCGGCGTCGAAGTATATCTCGTAGGACATTCCTGAGCATCCCCCAGGTTTTACGGCGATTCGAAGGGCGAGCTGGTTGTCGTTCTCTTTTGCCAGTAGTTCTGCGATCTTGTTCACGGCGGGGTGGGTGATTTTTATAATGTGCGCTGGGGCGTTTCTGATTTCCATGATGCTCATTTGCTTATCCTTTTAGGGTTCGATGAAGATGCATTCGCCGGGGCATTCTTCGGCGGATTCGATTACTGCTGTGAGGAGGTTTTCTGGAATTTCGGCGAGACCTTCGGCTCCTTCGGGGTTGCCTTCGGCTTTGGCAAAGATTTTGTCCCCTTCGACTACGTAGGCGAGTCCGTCGTCTAGCATTACGAATACTGCTGGCGCTATTTCTGCGCATAGCCCGTCGCCTGTGCAGAGGTCTTGGTCGATCCATACTTTCATGGGGTTCCTTTTTTTCCTTTGTCGTCTTTGAACCAGTTTACCATGTTCTTGGTATTCACCACCCATAGCATTAGTACTATTGCGATGAATGCGGGTTTGTTGAATATTATGGCGTATGAGAACCATGCGAATGATGATGCGAGGATTATGCCCCAGCCGTACCATTTTCGTTTTCCTGTGAGGTATGCTCCGATGACTCCGACTATTTCTGATACGAAGAGTACCCAACTCCACTCCTGTTCGGACATGACAAGACCTTTAGCGATTCCAGCCGTTTAGGATGGCTCGTGTGACCAGTTCGGTTGAAAGCTCAAGGTGTTCGTAGTTGCGTTCGGTGAGTGCGTCGTGCTGGTTCCCATCGTATCTCCCCCGATTTGCTGAGTGGATGATTTCGGTGTCGATTAGTGCCTGCTCGGGGGCGAGGAGCACATGGCATAATTCGTGGACCAAAACCTTTTCGAGTGTCTCGTTGTCATGCCGGACCGCTGATGGGAGGTACCATTTGATGACGGCTTGCATGTATTGCCATCTCGTCTCAGTAGTCGCCGTCACTTTGAAGTCTTCGCCATTGTCATCCCCGAAATATGCGTTGATGAACACCTGTTCGATATCCCAGTGGCTTAGCCCCATGCGCTTGATCCATTTGGGGGAATTTTTGGTAATATAGGTTTCGACACGATCCGATGGGTTTGTCATAATTTTATTATACCATGTTTTCATTTATTGCGGAGTTTAGGACATGTTTTGCCAACAGTGTCGGGACCGCGTTTTCGATCTTATCAAGCCATCCCATTAATATCTGCAGACTCTATTATCATAGCACGCCTCGCAGCTCGATGAAAACGCTGATGTTCGGCCCTGCAGATTCTGCACTCCCGCCTGCCATTCGGATAGCGATACGTATTTTCTTCATTATATGGGTGATCTTGTGGGCAGTGAGTTTTGGCCAGCATCTGAGCCCCGCTGGCCTTCCCAGTCTCACCACGTCTTGTGGTTTTTTTCCAAATAACCGCTTCCAAATGTTTTGGACGCACACAATTCATAATCCGACAACTATGGATGAGCTTTTTGCCTTCTGGGATTTTCCCGATGTAAAGCTCGTAAGAAAACTGATGGGCATACACCTTCTTCCCGGATGCCCCAAACTGTCCATAGCCGTCAGTGTTGACGAACCCAGTCCAAAGCCAACAATCCCCGGACTTGTCCACCCTCTCCTCGAAACGCTCGATGGTCGTTTTTATTGCAGGTTTGGCTATTTTTTCCCCTTCCATGTGCTCTTCGGCTACAGAACATAGCAATGAGCATTCGAAGGATGGCTCGTCAGCGTGGTTTCCGCGATCTGGGTCAAGTTCGTCCAAGAAAAGGCTCTCTCCGTTGGCTCGAAGGACGGAAGCATCAATATCACGTTCTAGTAGCGACATTCTCAGAAATGTGTCAGGAAAGTCAATCCTAATTTTATTCCAGTATCCGATGCCACCTTTTGGGCAGCCTATGCAGTTGTTATTCTGGTAGCCTAATGCGTACATCGCTGGGAGGGGGATTCCTGCACGGTCAATCATCGCTAAGCAGTCTGACTTCGTCAGACCTGCGTCGATAAGTGGTGTTATCAAATTTACTTCGGGATTTTGTTCACGAAACCTTTCGGCCCGGAACTTTTCTTCCACCGTGTAACCAAAAACTTGGAGATCATCATGACGTTGAAAGTCTTGTCGAACCCTCTTTTTAAGTTCGGCGGTGCAAGGTGCCCCTAGCGGGGAAGCTATGAAGCGGCGTTTTTCCCACACATCCCAAGTATCGGTGAAGCGTGCTGATCCTAATCGAATTACTTCTTGGCCGAACCACTCTTCGCATTGAGATATAAATCGTTCATTGTCAGGATGTTCGGAGCCAGGGTTTGTGTAGGCTATGGTTGCAGGGGTGGTAGCTATCACAAGTTTTGTTGCGACAGCCGACGCTGCCCCCGCTGAGAATCATGCCACAGTTCTCGGGGAATGTGGATTATCGATCACTGATTATTTTCTATTGGTGTGACACAACTTCCATCGCACCCATGAACCTTATCGGGGTTAATTTCATCTGGGTCGGGATGTCCCTGACCATGAGGACACATTCGTTCCATCATGTGGCGATCATTGCGCCAAAACTGAGGCCAGTCTCTCATGTGGTGATCCGAAGGATTATGAATAGTGCAGAACTTCCCCGCGCACTTTGTAGGGGTATGAATGTTAACCCCTGACGCTAACAGGTCGGCTATCGGGATTGGTCTTATATTTTGTAAGTCAGCAAGGAACATCTCTGCGGAAAAGTCATCGTTCGGTTTATTTGGCATCGTTCCCTCTTTTCTCTCTGTCAACACTTTACACAAAGTGGGAATGTCTTGTCAACTGGGGACGAATACATCATTGAAACGACATACCTCAGTGGCACAGTGAGGTTAACGATGCAGATTGTTGTCTTGAAATGCTAACATTCTGTGTCGTTAACCTCCTGTGCCCGGTTTTTCGGACATGTGGCCGATCGTGCACATTGACCTCGAAACGGCGGTTTCGGACGGTGTGTGTGGTGTTATCTGCATGATCATTCCTGTTAAAGGTTAGTAATTAACCTTTAGTATGGGAGGTTGTTGTTCAATGTTGGTTGTGAATCAAACGCGTTGTGTGTATTTGGGGTACCCGAAACGTGCTCGTTTGTCAACGTTTTAGGTTCTGCTATCAGTCATCGGTTCTCCTTCGTGGTTGAACAGATAGAAGCCCTTTGGCCGGATGTAAGTTTCACACAGCACGGACTTGCTTTCGCCCACAGAAACCCTTTGATGATTGCTGCCCGTAGATCGGAGATTGTGATAGGTCTAACAGTCGTCATTGGTTCCTTTCGGTGACGGTGAGCATACGATCAACGAGATCGTGGGCGGAGACACGAAGTTCCAGTACCGTGGGGGCGAGAGCA
>Ga0209284_10006161_pt1 | contig 11784 bp, 10 predicted proteins | sample FRY03_FD_187211 | JGI IMG/M metagenome (GOLD analysis project Ga0209284, IMG submission 187211) | Freshwater microbial communities from Lake Fryxell liftoff mats and glacier meltwater in Antarctica - FRY-03 (SPAdes) (version 2) | ecosystem: Environmental > Aquatic > Freshwater > Ice > Glacier... | reverse complement strand
TTCTTCCAGGCGTTCAGAGGCGTGGAGTCCGACAAGATACCTTTCGTTGGTGACCAGAGCCCTTATCTGTTCAAAGAGCCGGCCCATAATTCAACTCTAACTGTTGTCGCCTTTGGTCGACGCAACTAAACAGCTGCGGCAGCCTCGGCCTTGGCATTCTCAGCGGCTGCGTCAGGATGACGAGCTCGAATATCGGCGTAGCCATTCGCGTGCAGATCGTGAGCCAGAGCAGCGTCGCCGGTTTCTACAATTCGTCCGCCCAGCATCACGTGTGTGAACTGCGGTGGATTGAATTCCAGAAGCCGTTCGTGGTGAGTAATAATCAGCACACCCATCTGCGGGCCTGAAAGCTTCGCCAGACCTTCACTGACGACTCGGACGGCGTCGCTGTCCAGACCGCTGTCGGTTTCATCGAGAATCGCGAATCGCGGCTGCAGCATGGCCAGCTGCAGAATTTCCATACGCTTCTTTTCACCACCGGAGAAACCGTCGTTCAAATATCGGCGAGCGAACTCCGGATCCATACCGAGCTCGTTCATGCGTTCTCGAATTTCCTTGCGGAATTCACGCATCCCCATCAGGCCTTCGCCTTCTTTGCGGTCCGGATTACGAATGTTCGAAACCGCATGTCGCAGGAAGTCAGCCACCTTCACACCCGGAATCACAACCGGATACTGAAAGGCCAGAAACATTCCCAGGCGAGCCCGCTCATTGGCTTCCATCTCAGTGATATTCACGCCGTCGATTTCAATGGAGCCATCGGTCACGATGTAGTTCGGATGGCCAGCCAGAGCATAAGCGAGAGTGCTCTTGCCAGAACCGTTGGGCCCCATCAGGGCGTGAATTTCGCCCTGACGAACTTCCATTGTGACGCCTTTAAGAATCGGCGTCTCACCAACGTTTACATGGAGATTAGAAATCTTCAGCACACTATTCATTGCGGTCGCACTTCCTCACAGACACAAAATGCTCGGGCACCAGCGCGCCCGGAACATTCGCGAAAACTACTCAAAAGGATTCAGTCAGTATTCAATTTCAATTCGCCAGCATTGGCAGTGCCGACGTGAGGCTTGCGACTCATCTGTTTCCCCTACGATCTACACATTCAACTTACACATTCAACGCTGAGTAACCCGAGTGATGCGGTACCGGAAGTACCGATTCTCCTCGAGTTACCTTGCGGGCTTTGATCTTGTCCTGAATTCGCATCAGCCCTTCCAGCAGAGCTTCCGGGCGAGGAGGACAGCCGGGGACGTAAACGTCAACCGGAACTATCAGATCCACACCCTTGACGACGTGATAACCATGCTTGAAGTACGGACCACCACCAACGGTGCAGGCACCCATGGCGATCACGTACTTCGGATCGGGCATCTGCTCGTAGAGACGACGAACACGACTCGCCATCTTGAAAGTCACAGTTCCCGCGACAATCATCAGGTCTGCCTGGCGAGGCGTCGCCCGGAATGCACCGGCTCCAAATCGGTCAAGATCGTACTTGCTGGCACCCGCCGCCATCATCTCGATCGCACAGCACGCCAGACCGAACGTCATCGGCCAGATCGACGACTGCTGGCCCCAATTCATGGCCTGCTCCATCGTCGTCGTGATTACGTTTTCTTCGAATCGACCTTCAATCCATGTCATGACGCTCAAACCTCTTGTTGGAACTAATCAACTTACCATGTAAAGCACTGACTGAACCCCGCAATTGCCACACCGCAGGACGTGCAGCCCGCACTCTACCAGCACGCCCCGGTCTTTCAATCGGCCGGAGAAGTTTGCAAAGACTGGACAGGCAGCGGATCCGCCGCAGCCGTCCCCAACGAAATCCCACTCCCCATCACCTGAAATTCACAGCACCCATCACCGTCTCTGCAGCGAGACCGAAATTCCACCGGGGCTCCCAATACTTGCTGTAAAACCTGTCGCTCAATCTGACAAATCGCTTCATCCACGTCTGCAAGCATTGGAAATGGACAGGAGGTTTCCCGCAAAATCCGCAGCCCCCCCGAATGGTCACTTTCCACATTGAATCCGCTGGATTTCATCTCCTCCGCCAACTGATCCAACCGCTCGTCGACAGAATCACAACCCACCAATTGCCTGCGAAAACGCTCGGCCAGCGAACTCTGCACACGTCCAATCAGCGTGGCCCGAATCTCGGGATCTTCAAAGCCGGAAATTGCCTCCCACAAAACAACAGCCAGTTCCCGGTAATTCTCGCCAAGCTCATGCAGTCCCTCTGCTGTTACACGATACAACAGGCGAGGTCTGCCACGAGTCTGGCTTTGGAGCTCAGAAACAATCATCCCGCCACTTTCGAGCCGAGAAATTCGCTGTCGCACTGCCGTTCGAGTCACCCCGAGCAATTCACAGAGAGCCTGAATATCTCCCCCGGCGGACTGGTGCAGATGCGTCAGGATCTCGCGATCTCGTGCATCCAGGGGTGTAGACATTTCAGAAACTCCCGCCAATACCAGCCAACAACTTCACGTCCCGCACGCTTTTATTGGACAATGGCATCTGGATGGTATCCGCAGAAAACATTCTGGCAATTAACGATGCCAAAAATGCCTGAAAGTGAGACGCGGTCTCAGGTTATCGCACCTAAAAGACGTGTTTTCCTTCCCTATTTGCCTCGTGTTTCCACACGCCCAGACTTTCGGCACCCCGGTTTTTGAAGGGAAAACCGAAACGCTTGGCGCGATCCGCTACAAAGTTGTATGCCAGCCGACCATCCGAGAAAGTCCCCGCTTGCCCGAGCTTTACAAATTGAAGCGTAAAACGCGGTTGACTGCCAGGCGTCGGACGAACGTTTTCGTGATGACGGGAGTCAACACTGAGGCGGAGCGGCATCATTGTCCTCATTCAAATGTTCCCAGAACGCAACGGAAAAATTCTGACTCGGCACTACGCCTTTGATTTATTACTTGCCGTAAGTCCTTGAAAATAAAAGGCTTGCAAGAAAGTTAGCTTGAGGGAGCTCAATTCGTCTTTGTTCGGTTCACCCTTTGCATCATCAGTCTTCTCCCCAAACCTGGTGGTGAGCGTGAACAAACAACCCTGGAAAGAGGGCGCAATGAGTTCGAGAAAAAAGCAGCGATTGACCGTACGCATCGAGGACGATTTTGCCATCGTTTCCCTGGAAGACATGGAGATCTGGGACGGCGCTGACCTTGCATTGCTGCGTGATGCTCTGTCGACTCTGATTGAGCAAGACGGCTATCGTGCCGTGGGCGTTGACCTGTCTGCCGTGAAGTACATCCCGAGCGGCTTCTTCGGGATGCTCTTCGAATGGTACGAGCAGGGCCTTCGCATCCGCCTCGAGGCTCCTCAGAAAAACGTCGAGCAAATGCTCTGGTTTCGAATGTTCTTTGTGGCCCAACCGGATTCCACATACCTGCTGACTGACGAACGTATGCGTAACAATTCACCCAATGAGCAGGTGGAATTCCATCGCCGTGAATTCATGAATGACGTTGGAGAAATGGACGAAGAAGACGTGGAAGAACATATCAAATCCGTCCGCTTCGGCGTCCGAAGTACCGAGCGAATCATCTGATCACCAAGCGTGTCCACGTTCAATCACCCTCAAAAGCCCGGCGACTTTCGCCGGGCTTTTTTAATTCCACCGTCGCGCAAACCTTACCTGATCACGGCACCGCGGTGAGCATCCCGTCAGCCCAGCGAAATGGCGTGGACTTAGGGCGTAGCGGAAGTCGCCAAGACTTTCGGCACCGCAGTTTTTGCAGGGAAAAACGAAACTCTTGGCGAGTCCTGCCACAAGAAAATACGTGAAGTCCACGCCAATGAGCCAGGGCCCCAAGGACCACTTTCTGTGATCCCAGGCAGGAGCCCATCACACGTCACACATCTCAGCCAAGGACCCCGTTGCTTCGCACATCGCAGCTCTACTCTTCGACATTTGAAGAACTATCCAGGCGAACACTTTTTGCGATGGGCTTGTGAAAAAATAGGGCAATTGTGCACACAAAGCGATTGCATTATTCTTGTGTCTCCGTAAAACTCATGTTCGTCTTCTTGAATATGAGATATTTTTACCGACTTTTCAAGAACGTCGTGGTTGTTTGATTTGTTATTTTTTTCGGAGATCAAACTGATGCTTAGTTTCAAAAAGCGTAGTCAAGGCTTCACATTGATTGAGCTTCTGGTGGTGATTGCAATTATTGCAATCCTGATCGCACTGCTGCTGCCAGCCGTGCAGCAAGCCCGTGAAGCAGCACGGCGAACACAGTGCAAAAACAATCTGAAACAGATTGGACTGGCCCTGCACAACTACAACGACGTTTACGGTGTGTTTCCGATTGGGAATAATTCGTCATTTCCCGATGGCTGGGGAATTTCCTTCTGGGTAAGTCTGCTGCCTTACATGGAACAATCCGGGCTGTACAATCAAATGACCTTCAGCGGTCAGTCTCCAGGCTACACGGGCCAAGGCACTGGCAACACCGTGAATGGCCCGCTGGTGCGTGGGAAGTCGTTCGCCTTTCTTGCGTGCCCATCCAGCCCACTTCCTGTTTTCAAGGACACCGGAGCTGGCATTCAAACTCAGATCTCACAGTACGTTGGGATTTCTGGAGCTGTTAATGATGCGGTTGGCGGACCTTTCCAGAATTCATCGGGAACTCCAGACTTGCCCAGCGACAACTGCTGCAGCTGCGTTGTCCAAGGGGTGCATGCTCGAGGTGGTGTTCTGCTGCCGTTCAAAGCAGTTGCATTCAGGGACATCACGGATGGAACCAGTAACGTCATGGCTGTCAGTGAACAGTCCGATTTTGCCAAGAACGCCGCCAACGTTCAGGTGCTTATCACGAATAACCACGGCTGGATGATGGGTACTGCTGGCGTTGGTTCAGGAGAAGGTACCAATCAGCGCCGATTCAATCTGACGACCATTCGATATGCTCCAAATGCTGTCAAAGCAGTGGGAGGCACCGGATTGCAGGGTGTTTGTAATAACGACGGAGCAAATAACGGCATCTTCTCGCCTCACACGGGAGGAGTTCAGACAGTTCTGTGCGATGGCTCTGCACGTTTCATCAGCGAAAATATTGACCTGACGACTCTGAAGAGAGTCGCGACTCGCAACGACGGTCAGGTGGTTGGTGAGTTCTAGTTGTCCTTGATGACTGTGACTATGGTGCTTAAGGTGTCCTGCATTGCGGTAACTCAATGCAGGACTTTTTTTGTTCTCAACGTTTGCCTGGAACATGGTTGGAATCATGCGGAATAACATCAAGATCCTGTCGACGTCGCTCAGTGCTGTACTGTTGGTGGTGGCTGCGGGGTGTGGTAGTGGTGGTGGATTGCCCGCTGGCGAAACGGGTACGGTCCGCGGCAGCGTCAAATATCTGGGGAAGCCTGTACCGGAAGGCTGCTCAGTTGTGTTTATGCGAGATCCCGATGGGCTTCTGGGCGTGGGGAAAGTTGACGCCAACGGCGACTATCTGTTGCGGATGCGCGACGGCCTGAAGGTTGTTGTTGGAACCTATCGTGTCTCTGTAACTCCGCCGGACGTTGCAGCGACTTTGAATCAGGACGAGATCATGGTCATGCAGCAGCAGGGCAAGTTGCCAGACCCAGCAGCAGTTAAAGAAGTACCAGCAAAGTATCGCAGTCCGGAAGGATCAACGCTGGTTTGCGATGTGCAGCCTGGATCGAATACTTTTGATATTGAGATGAAGGATTGAGACGGGCTAAGGGGAATCTTTCAAATGTTCAGCCGCTGGTTTCAGTCCGAGCTGTTGCATTAAGGAGATCAGCTCCTGTTGTTCAGAATCGGACCGAGATGGATTTTGCTGAAGATGCAGAAATCGGCTGGATAAATCAAGAAGGCGGCGGTTTTCAGCGAAGTGAAACGCTGCCTCTTTTGTTTGCCCCGTCTTTGTCAGAATCTGGGCGAGCTTGTAGTGGGCCTGTTTGTTCCATTGTTGCAAGCTAATGGTCCTCCGGAAATCGGCCTCAGCAGCAGCGTAATCAGCCCGTTCCATCAGGATTGTTCCACGAATTTCCAACGCAATCACGTTGTTGCGATCGACGTCCAGAATCTTTGTGGCCTGGTCTTGAGCCCGGTCAATGTTGCCTTCAAGTCGCAGCAGCCGAGCCTCATTGATATGGTCTTCCGAAGTTAACAGAGATTGATTCTGGCAGATTTCATCTTGCGACTTTCTGGCTTCGGAGCGTTCACCAAGCTGGATCAGAATTCGCACCAGGGGACGGAGGCTGTGGATCCGTTCTGATGGGCGCGATTCACGCTGAAGTGACTGACGAAGGCAGTTGATGGCTTCCGGAAGTGCCATTTGCCTTTCATGAATGCTTGCCAGAACCTGCCACGGAAATGCGTCATCAGGACGCAGTCGTGTTAGTTCTTCGCCAGCCGTAATTGTTCGAGCAAAATCTCCTGCTTCGTTTCGAATCGTCAACAGACGCCGCAACGCAGCAGCGCGATCGGGAGAGTTCTGCCCAACGGCTTCAAGTGCCAAAACGGCCAGCAAAGGTACTTTGGCGGAACGAGCATCGTCGGCCAGTCGCAACAGGTCTTCAGTTCGCGTCAGCTTGTCTTTATCAATCTGACTGAAGCAGCCAATCGCTTCCTGCCACCGGCCGGAACGTAAAAGCGCGTGAGCCCATAAGACATGTGATTCCTGATCATCGGGGAATGAGCTGAGATAGTTCTGCATCAGCTCCGCCGCGGCCGCCGGATCCGTCGCCAGAAGTCCCCGCGCCTCGTACACCAGATAGGACGGGCGCACGAAATACCAGAACAACCCGAACACCGGAATTGCGATCAAAGACCAGGCGGCGCGGCGACTTGTCAGCATTCTTCCGGGGCGACGTTGCCGTCGCCTGAGTGAATTGCCGTTGGCCTTGTTTTTCGGCGAATCCTCATTATTTTCGAGGGTCATGCCTGAACCTCTCCGCGCTGGATTTCGCAGCGTTAACTCGGCAAATTGGCGATTGCCTTTGGTCCTGACCACGCCCCTCGATAATGATGGATTCTTTAAGGGCCGGAAGCCCACGATGAAGTTCAGTCAGTCCCGATGGCCAGCGAACCATCGCATCGATAAGCTCCCTGCCCGGCTCAAGGGAAAATATCATGGCCGAATCCGAATGTGAAAAATACCCGGCCCCGCTTGTCAACATCCGCTGGCAGCGACGTTCGAACGCCGAGACATCCACCGTGGCTCCTACCGGCAAGCGAGGACTAACTGTGCCTACCAACTTCAGGCGAATCCAATTTACCTGAGCATTTCGATTATACAACAAGGCCACTGGTTCGCTCAGACTGCTAATAACAAGATCCAACGTTCCATTGTTATCCATGTCTCCCGTTGCTGCTCCGCGAGCGGCATGAAAAGTCCGAAACCACGTTCCGCCAACCGGCGTGATATCTGAGAACCTGCTTCCCGCATCGTTCCGGCACAGTAAGGACGGCTGAAGAAAGGGACTCATTTGAGAGGAATACTGGACGTGACCATTCATCACGAAGAGATCGGGCCAGTTATCATTGTCAAAATCCTGCAGGCCAGTACCAAATCCAACTTGTCTGCGCCCTATCCCCGCAAGCCCAAATGCAGCTGTTGCATGCTGAAAGATGGCCCCGCCAAGATTTAGATACAGGGAGTTGTCCTCGAGTTGAAAATTGGTCACCAGAAAGTCGGATCGGCCATCACCATTTACGTCCTCGCAGGCCACTCCCATGCTGCCTTCCGGCGAACCCGTTTCGTTCAAGCTGCTGCCACTGGATTCCCCGACTTCCGTCAATGAAAGCGTGCCATTCCCAACATACAGATGATTGGCCACTACATCATTGGCGACATAGAAATCTATATTCCGATCCAGATTTACATCTGCCGCTACAACTCCCAGTCCCATTCCGTCTGCTCGAACTCCGGCATCAACACTGATATCCCTGAAGCCGCCATCAGACGTGTTTAGGAACAATTTGTCCGCAATCGGACGATACGTCTGCGGTGCAGGCACATCGGCATGAACGTCAGAGGAAGGGACCCAGTCGACGTAGCCAGTGACAAACAAATCCAGACTTCCATCCTGATTTATATCCCCTGCCGCGGCCGCAGTACTCCATCGCGGCTGTCCAAAATTCTGGGAGGCAGATTCGATAAACGTCCCGTCACCCTGATTTAACAACAGGCTGTCCCTGCCAAAACAGGTGATGAAAATGTCGCAAAAGCCATCGTTGTTCAGGTCAGCGCCCAAGCATGCATGCGAAAAATCGGTCGAAACATTGACCCCGGACGACTCACTGACGTCGGTAAAGTACGCTCCATTACGATTCAGAAACAAGCCACTCGGTCTGCCTGTCGGAATCCCTGAGACTCGATCAATCTCACCACCCCCGATGCAGAGAAGATCGAGTTGCTGATCGTTGTTAATGTCGACGATGCCAACACCGCCGCCAAGGGTTTCCAGAATTGTCCGCTTCTCTGCATCTCGGCCTGTACTGTAACGAAACATCACCTTGCTGTTGTCGGTTCGGTCCTCAAACCAATCATTGCGAGCGTCCTTGTCCTTCGCCCGGAGAACGAAATCCCTTCCTGGCAGATCCGTAACATCCGTCTTCTCAGCCGCAGTGGTTGGAGTTTTGTCGGCGCCTTCAGACGTCCCATTCACGGGATTCAGTTCCGTACCTTCGCCACATCCGGAGACCAGGCCGAAAACAACTGTCGCCATCCAGGCGACGCCGGAAAATTTCAATCGAAAATGGCTGGACATGCGAATTCCCAACCGAGTCAGCGGAAAAATCACGCTACCGGATAGCCACACGAACAACTCAGCCAGTTTGAAAAAAACTGGTTGGCGGTGCGGAGATTAGCCTCACCGATGCACCAGCACATTCGCCCGCGACAAAAATCACCGGAGGAATCTACAAAAGACAGAGTCAACATTCTGGAACGCCTGAGAAAACGAGGACGGACTCGCGTACAAAAACTGAAAATCCCACTGTGCGGATGTTTGTCACACTTTTCTTCGAGGCACCAAAATCGGTTCTACGTCTGAACACGATCACTTGCCCGCCGCTCCGTAAGGCCAGGCAACTTTCTGCGAGGCCTTGCGAGCAACTCAATTAATGGTGAGCCGGTGACTCGCCCGACAAAAAATTAGGAATGAGTCTGATCTTGTCGGGGGCGGCTTCGGTGGACGCTTTTGGGGAGACGAGTTTTTCTTTTTTTGTGGAATTTGGCGTCGGGATGACGTTCGTTTGAGGAGTCGATACACTTCCGCGACGGACGGAGTCTTTGATTGCCTCTCGTCGGCTGAATTCCGTTGCGGAATCTGGCCGTGGGAAATTCCTGCAGAAAGCTGCCCTGTGTTGAAGAATCTTGTTTCCATCGGGAACTACCAGGTTGGGGATGGACAACCGCTTTTGTTCATTCTGGGCCCGTGTGTAATGGAGTCTGAAGAACTGGTGCTCAGTATTGCCGACCGTCTGGCGAAACTGAGAGACCAGTTGAACCTGCAGATCGTCTTTAAATCCAGCTTTGACAAAGCCAATCGCACAAGCGTCGACAGTTACCGCGGGCCGGGTCTCGATGAAGGCTTGCGGATGCTGGATCTGGTCCGGCAAAAAACTGGCCTGCCGACCACCACCGATATCCACGAAGCGGCTCAGGCGGCTCCCTGTGCTCAGGTGTGTTCGATCCTTCAGATTCCCGCGTTTCTGGCTCGTCAGACCGACCTGATTGTGGCAGCGGCCGATGCCGCTGTGGCCAACGATATCTGCGTGAATGTTAAGAAACCGCAGTTTGTTGCCCCCGAAGATACGATTCACGCCGTAAAGAAGTGCCGAGCCCGCGGATTGAACAGCATTATGCTGTCCGAACGCGGCTCAACGTTTGGCTACGGACGGCTGGTGAACGATTTTCGATGCGTCCCGATTATGAAGTCGTTTGGCGTTCCGGTTGTCTTCGATGCGACTCACAGTGTGCAACTGCCAGGCGGTTCCACAACAGGTGGACAGCGAGAAATGGTGCCCGTTCTTTCGCGAGCCGCTGTGGCTGTGGGCTGTGATGCCGTGTTTATGGAGACTCATCCAAACCCTGACAAGGCATTCAGTGACGGAGCAAACATGGTGTTTCTGGATCGACTGGAACCGTTATTGAAACAGCTCACCGTACTTCGAGAAACTATTCTATCCCTTGACACTTAACCCGGACCCGCTGAGTGATAGATTTCACGCCGCAAGTCCGCGTGGGCGAGAGTCCTCACGAATCGCTCAGAATGGCCAACGTCGCAGATGACGGGGGCAGCGCTATCCGTATTATTTTGTCATTGCAGAGGTGTTCTTTGTTCCGCAATTTTCCTGCTCCTCGTGCCACAGAAATTCACAGCCCGTTCACTCGATGCAATCGCATGGCGATGTTCGTGTCGGTCGCTACGATGATGCTCAGCATTTCAGGATGCGCAGACAAGCCCATCGAAAGCAAAACCAAAGACACCGCTGCGACTCAGGCAGCTTCGAAAGATGAGGCCCGCCGTAAACTCAATTCAGCCATTCAGCGGATTCGCCCGGAGTCCCTGGCGGTTCAGCCCCGTCGAGAAATGGTGGTCAATTCCCTGAATTCCTGGTCGACCGCGAACGCCGAGACCGATGTTGAAAAGCTGAAAATCAGCGATCAAAACGCAGCGCAGCTCAGCCCGGCCGCCCTGCGAACGGCCAGCGCAGTTCGCTTCACTGAAAATGATATTGTCTACATTCGTGATTGCCTGCTGCTGAAGAGTCTGACCGAAGCAATCTGGAAACAGGCGGACTCGTTGAATCCTCAGGGACAGGCCACGGATCGTGAACGCGTTGTGGCTCTGTTTCAGCATATCATTCGGAACATGGCTTTGCTGCAGCCGGATGAGAACCGCGTTCCGGTGGGGCTCTATGAAGCGATGCTGACGGGGCGCGGGACTGTGGACGATCGCATCTGGGCTTTTGCCGAAGCGCTTCGTCAACGTTCTCTGGATGCTGTTATCCTGCGAGCAGCCACGCCCGGGGATGTGAATGCTGCGGACGCTGCGTCAGCGGCAGACCAACTGGTCGGTGTCGTCGTCGAAAACAGGCTGATGCTGTTTGATCCGCTGCGAGGCTCAGCGGTTCCTGTTGCGGGCGACATATCGCCGATCGTCGTTGACCCCGCAGGACTGGATGCCATCTCGGGCCTTGAACGCTGGAAAACCGGAACGGCCCTGGTAGTTTGCCATCCGTCCGCTTTTGCACCTCGCATGATGGTTCTGCAGGAACGACTTGAAGCAGACGACTCCGCGGTGCTGTATGAAGAACTCGTCGGAGGAACCAGCGAAATTCGTCCTCTGAAGGATCGCCTGAAGGATGTCATCGGCACCGTCTGGTCGGCCGACGCGATCAAAGTCTGGGACGTCCCGGAACAGCGAATCGCCGCGGCGGCTGCGTTGAACGAAGAACAAAAGCAGGCTTTTACGCTACTGATGCGTCCTCTGGACAGCCCGTTCGAACGAGAATCCGTCAGCATCGGCGATCTGGTCACGGACCCCAATGTGAATCCGGAAGAGTTGACAATGGAACAAAAGGCCGAGCTGAAGATGGCGGCGCTTGAGAAACTTCTGGAACGCAGCGACGATCTTTATGGCAAGCCGTCCAGACGTCTTTTAATGGCTCGCGTGCAGCAGATCATGGGCGGCTTTGATGTTGGCATGATTCAGGACCTGCAGCAGATTCGAATCGCCAGCCTGCAGGAAAAAATCGAACTGGAAATACCAATCGACGAAAAGAAG
>Ga0209284_10006160_pt1 | contig 11784 bp, 14 predicted proteins | sample FRY03_FD_187211 | JGI IMG/M metagenome (GOLD analysis project Ga0209284, IMG submission 187211) | Freshwater microbial communities from Lake Fryxell liftoff mats and glacier meltwater in Antarctica - FRY-03 (SPAdes) (version 2) | ecosystem: Environmental > Aquatic > Freshwater > Ice > Glacier... | reverse complement strand
TGAACCAGAAGGGTTTCAAGGCTACACCGCCTCATCATTTTAAAATCAACTCGTCCTCTACAACCCTTATAAACAAAGGGCTAAAGACCTCTTGCGAGAAATCTCGTACCTTCCTGCAAAGACCCCCATTTAAGGGAATATCGTACTTATTTTCATTTAGGCCGTAGTTATGGGTTGAGTGAGAGCGCTTGTTATAGGGCTTGTAGATGGGTAGAAGACATACTGATAAAAAATAAAAGATTTTCTTTGCCAGGAAAAAAGGAGCTCTTAAAAGGTAATATGGAATATGAGATTATTTTTGTAGATGCAGCAGAATCACCTATAGAACGACCTAAAAAAAAGTACGTAACAAAAGAAGAGTAAAGAATCGTAATAATAAGCAAAAGCAGTTTTATTCTGGCAAGAAAAAACGTCATACGATTAAGAGCCAAATAGTAGTAGATAAGAAAACATCCAAAGTGATATGTACCTCTTGCAGCAACGGTAAGAAACATGATTTTAGACTATTTAAAGAAAGCAAGGTTAGATGGACGAATGAACGTGTTGGCATAACAGACACTGGATATACTGGCATCAAAAAGTTACAACCAAATTCGAGGTTACCAAAAAAATCTAGTAAGAAAAAGCCTTTATTAACTAAGGACGAGAAGAAACAGAATCAAGCAATTTCTTCAGAAAGAGCTTTAAATGAAAATGTAATTGGAGGCTAAAGAGGTTTAAAATTTTAAGTGATCGATACAGAAATAGACGCAAAAGATTTGGACTACGGCTTAATCTCATCGCTGGAATTTACAATTACGAACTCAAAACTTAATTACGCAAGAGGTTTAATTTTATCTTTTATGGCTTCCGCGTATTGCTCTCGCTTTTCTTCGTTTGCTTCCACATAGGTGAAGGCTTTTTTTTATAGCTATATCCAATCTTTCGTAACCAATATCGCGCTCCACTCGCACTAATACCAAAAAATTTACCAATATCTTCAGAAGTAGCATTTGGATTTGCATCTACCCATACAATAAAATTTTCTTTTATTATTTTTGGCTTAGCTCCTAAGTTTGGACGTGGTTTAAAATTGCCTTCCTTTTTATAACGTACATTCCACGTGTTTACTGTAGTCTTGCTTAAATTAAAAACTTTAGCTGCAGCTTTTTGGGTGCTCCCATTTTGTAGGAATTTTATTACTTTTTTTCTTAAATCTAAACTATATGAACTCGTTGACATTTTTTATTTATATAATTGCTCATTCTACACCATTAGTCAACTGCTTTTACTATATATCCTAACATAAAAGAAAAAGAGCATTTTGAACCAGCATATCATCAAGTAATTTATGGTCTAAGTCCAAATGCTAAAAGTAATACTGTTATTAGTCCTACAAAGATAAAACAAGATGTAGATAAAAGTCCTAATCCTGATATTATGAGCGATAGCGGTAATATTTCAGGGTTTGGTAAAATGATAATACCTTCAATAGCTGGTTTGACTACTGGTGTAGTTGTTGCTATTGCTAAACTTAAAAATTGGTTTCTATGTACAATAAATGGTAGTAATAAACTTGTACCTTATGAAGTAGGTTTTGATCAAACCAGCGGACAATTCTCAAAAGCTCAACAAGCTTTAAAACCTGATAATTCCCTAGTAGATATTGATAGATTTTGGCAATATGTTGTGCAGCAATTAAAACAAGAAGAAATAGAACAACAAAAGCTGAAAATTTTTAATGCTGAATTTGCACAATTGTCAGTATTATCGTCGATTTCTCAGGAAGCTAATCTTGTTGGAGATTCTTCTGAAATAGAGGCTCTTATTTCTCAAACTACAACATTATCGATTAATAATTAATAGATACCTTGCTTGAGAACTCTTGTATCCAATGTATTTAACACTGTCTAAATCAATCATTATTTGATATAGAGGCCTAAGCGTAAAGAACTGACTCTAGCGTACTGTAAAAAATATTTTTATTTTTAAACTTTTCCTTATAATTATAATTATAGTTGCTAATACACCTATTAATTTAATTTGAGCTAGTTTTGAAAAAGATTTTTAGAACAAAATGTTAAGAAAAAGCAACATTGTTTTGGGATGCTAAAATCCTGTGTTTTTGAGAATTATTTTACAAAGTAAATCAAATTGCACAAAGTTAAATAAATTATGTAGCATGTAATTTTGTTAATTAGTTAAAGTAATGAATAAAAATATTTGGCAATTAAAAATTCAATGCTGCGATGCTAGTAAAAAATGCGAAGTCGATTCTACATATAAATTGGGACTGTTGCACTTCGAACTTGAATGGGCCTAGTATATTAATACCTAAACAATTTTATATTTTCATTATATGCCTAAAGTAGATGTAATTAAAAATAACCGTATATTTGCAGGGCTTAATTTTGATAACAGCTATGCAAAACTTCCAAGCCATTTTTATTCAAACACGCATCCGGTGCCAGTGAATAAGCCATCGCTTATTAAGTTAAATGTACAACTTGCAAAAGAGCTTGGATTAAATATCAAAGAACTAAGGGGCAAAAAAGGAGCTGAATTTTTTTCAGGAAACATTATAGCGCCTGGCTCTGCACCTATTTCCCTTGCATATGCAGGCCATCAATTTGGTAGTTTTATGCCACAGCTTGGCGATGGTCGCGCTGTATTGCTCGGAGAAATAATTGATAAAAACTGCCGGCGCTTTGATATTCAGCTTAAAGGATCAGGGCAAACGCCCTTTTCTCGCAGAGGAGATGGCCGCGCAAGTCTTGGGTCGGTTATCAGGGAATATATAGTAAGCGAGGCTATGTATGCACTTGGTATTAGCACCACACGTTCGCTCGCTTTTGTGACCACAGGTGAGCCAGTTTTTCGTGAAACAGCATTGGCTGGAGCTATTATAACAAGAGTTGCTTCAAGCCATATAAGGATAGGAATGTTTGAATATTTTGCAGCAAGAGGTGATTTAGAGGCATTAAAAACTCTTAGTGATTACGCTATCTCCCGCCATTATCCAGATTGCGCGCGTGAAGAAAATCCATATATTTCATTATTAAAAAAAGTAATGGATGCACAAGCTAAACTTATTGCCAGCTGGATGAGTGTAGGGTTTATACATGGCGTTATGAATACAGATAATACATCAATTGCCGGTGAAACTATTGACTATGGCCCATGCGCATTTATGGATGAATATAATCCTAGCCAAGTATTTAGCTCTATTGATCGTGATGGCCGTTATGCATATGCTAATCAACCATATATAGCACAGTGGAATTTAGCAAGATTTGCACAGGCTTTGCTGCCTTTATTAGATAAAAACATCGAGAAATCTGTTGAAATTGCGGAGGAAGTAATATCGTCTTTTAGCCCAATATATGAATCATACTGGATAGATGGAATGCGTAAAAAAATAGGCTTATTTACAAAAGATGAAGGTGATATTAAGCTAATTAATGATTTATTAAACATAATGCATAAAAATCGACTCGATTTCACAAATACATCCCGTAAGCTTAGTAATGGAGCATTATATATACCTGAATTCCATGGATGGGAACAAGCCTGGAAGAGCCGCATGAGTGAAGAAAATAAAGATTTAGATACACATTTTGAATTAATGCAAAGTGTTAACCCCGCATTTATTCCTCGTAATCACCGCATTGAAGAAGTGATTAAGGCGGCGGTAGAAGATGCTGATTTTTCTATTATGGAAGAAATGATAAATGTTTTAAGTAATCCATATAATGATCAGCCAGAGTTTCTTAGTTACGCAACACCTCCAAAGACGGAAGATAGGGTAACTGCAACTTTTTGTGGAACTTAAATTCGTATACTATGCCAGACACAAAGTAATTAAAGGAATGAATATGAATCCACCGCCGACTGAGCTTTTATAGCTGGTGCGATGCTCTCGACCAAATTGCCGTCGGGATCAACCAGCTCAGTATCGATGGTGATCTTGCTATCTGCTGGTGATTGCTGATCAGGGAACAGAGCTCATCACGGTGCTACTCCTGTGACAGAGCTCGTCACCATTATCGGTTTGCCCGGAACAAAATTGATACAGATCTCGTCGAGTTCCTTCGGAAGCAGCCACTCGCTCATGAGCCCGCACGCATAGGGTGCCTGACCCTCCGAACTACAGCCGTCGCCTTCTAGATACTCACACGACGTGCAGGTGCCGAAGGTAGATGCGCCTCTCTCCTTTGCCACCTGGTGGAGCATCCGCTGTAAAGTGCTGACGAAGTGGCCGCGTACGCTTGGGGGCAGAGCATCTGCGGCACGAGCCAGTGCTTCAAAACTGTCGTTTACAAGAATAGTCCTGGCTTTGTCGGTCAGAACAAGCTGGCAACTGCGCCTATCGGTCTCTGACCACATGCGCGTCAGATAGCCATGGGATTCGAGGCTTTTGATCGTCTGCGACACCGTGCCCCTGGTCGTGCCATGAAACATGGCAAAGGCGGACGGGGTACGCGAGAAGCGGTTGGCGCTCGCGATGTATCTGAGAGCTGCCCACTGGGCGGCGCTTAGGCCCTCCACGAGCCCATCGCCGGACGCCATGCGCCCCAAGTGCAAGACCAGCTCCGCAATAATCCGACTATCCATTTCCAGCTCCATTAGTTATACATAGATAATATTGCTATCAAACTACTTTGACAAGATAATAATAGCGTTGACAAACTACTTTAATAAGATAATAATAGCGTTATCAAACTACTTTAATAAGATAATCTAATGTTGAAAAGATACTAAAAACCCACCAGTAACAAGGAGAGAACAATGCAAGCCACCGCTAAGATTACGAAGCACAGCACGATGCAGGAGATCCTTGATGTCTATCCGAGCGCACAGCGTGCACTGTTTAGACGCTACCACATCGGCGGATGTAACAGCTGCGGATACGAGCCCGAGGACAGCCTCGAGAAAGTAGCGAACAGCCACAACATCAACGATATCGACGAGGTCATCAGCTTTATCGAGCAGGCCGAGCAGGTCGACCGGAATATCCAGATAAGCCCCGGGGACGTCGCGGCGGCTCTGCAAAGCAGCGTCCCGCTGCGTCTGATCGACGTGCGCACTTCGAAAGAGTGGGAGTTGGCTCGAATCCAAGGCGCGCGGCTCAATACGGAAGATCTGGCGCAGGAGATGATGCATTGGCCTAAAGACACGCTTATCGTCTTTTACTGCCACTTCGGGCAGCGCAGTCTCGATGCTGCTTCGTACTTCGCCGGTCATGGCTTCAGCAACGTCCAAACGATAACTGGCGGTATAGACGCATGGTCGCTTTCCGTGGATTCGTCCGTGCCGCGTTATGAAGTCTCGCCCTCCGATGGCAAGGCGATGCTTCGCATGCTCCGTTCGGTCGTGTCGAAGGCTGCCGGCTGTCAGAATCAGGAGGTCGTGCAATGAGTGTCGTCCAGAAAGAGATCCACGAACTCACCAGCCGCGAGTACCAGTACGGGTTTGTCACGGACTTCGAGACGGACGTTGCGCCGCGCGGGTTGAACGAGGACGTCATCCGCCTCATCTCGTCGAAAAAGAATGAGCCCCAGTGGCTACTCGATTGGCGGCTCCGTGCCTACCGCTACTTGCTCACGATGGAGGAGCCCAACTGGCAGAACGCCCACTATGGCCCGATTGACTACCAGGACATCATCTACTATGCGGCGCCCAAGCCGAAGACAGCTGGCCCCAAGAGTTTAGACGAAGTTGACCCAGAAATCGTGGCCATGTTCAACAAACTCGGTATCTCGCTCGGCGAGCAGGAGCGACTGAGCGGCATCGCTGTGGATGCTATCGTGGACTCGGTCTCGGTAGGTACCACGTTCAAGAAGAAGCTCGCCGAAGTCGGCGTCATTTTCTGCTCGTTTTCGGAGGCCGTTCAGGACTACCCGAACCTCGTTAAGAAATACCTCGGCTCAGTCGTCCCCTACACGGACAACTACTTCGCGACGCTCAACTCAGCTGTATTCACCGACGGCTCGTTCTGCTTCATTCCGAAGGGCGTGCGCTGCCCGATGGAGCTTTCCACTTACTTCCGTATCAACCAGGCGGATACCGGCCAGTTCGAGCGCACGCTCATCATCGCCGAGGACCATGCGTATGTGAGCTATCTGGAAGGCTGCACCGCCCCTATGCGAGACAAAAACCAGCTCCATGCCGCGGTGGTCGAGCTGGTTGCGCTCTCAAGCGCACAGATCAAGTATTCCACCGTTCAGAACTGGTACCCAGGCGACAAGGACGGCAAGGGAGGTATCTACAACTTTGTCACCAAGCGCGGCATATGCGCCGGAGCGAACTCAAAGATCTCCTGGACTCAGGTTGAGACCGGTTCCGCAATCACCTGGAAGTACCCAAGCGTCATCCTCAAGGGCGACAATTCGGTAGGTGAGTTTTATTCCGTCGCCCTGACCAACAACCGTCAGCAAGCCGATACCGGTACCAAGATGATCCACATAGGGAAGAATACTCGAAGCACGATCCTCTCGAAGGGAATCTCCGCCGGCCACGGCCAGAACACGTACCGTGGGCTGGTGAAAATCACCAAGTCGGCGACCGGAGCGCGCAACCATACACAATGCGACTCCCTGCTGATTGGCAGCCAGTGTGGAGCACATACGTTCCCTTACATCCAAGTGTGGAACCCAACTGCACAAGTCGAGCACGAGGCCTCTACCTCGAAGATCGGCGAGGATCAGCTTTTCTACTGCCGGCAGCGTGGCATCCCTGTTGAGGATGCGGCGTCTATGATCGTCAACGGTTTCTGCCGAGAGGTGTTCAAAGAGCTGCCGATGGAATTCGCAGTTGAGGCACAGAAGCTCCTCAGTGTCAGCTTGGAAGGATGTATAGGATGATGTTACAAATTCGCAATCTGTACGCCAGTGTTGGCGGTAAAGAAATTCTCCGGGGACTGGACCTCGACATACGCGCTGGCGAAGTGCACGCCATTATGGGGCCGAACGGCTCGGGCAAGAGCACGCTCGCCCAGGTGCTTGCAGGTCGCGATACGTACGACGTCACCGGTGAGGTTCTTTATGAGGGCAAAAATCTACTCGCCATGTCACCGGAACAGCGCGCAGTCGAAGGTGTGTTTCTTGCATTTCAGTATCCGGTAGAGATCCCCGGCGTCGGCAACCTGTATTTCCTCCGTACGGCCCTTAATATGGTGCGCAAGCAGCGTGGGCTTGAAGAGCTCGATGCGATGGATTTTCTGGTCCTCGCCAAGGAGCGGATGAAGCTCGTCGAAATGGACCAGAGCTTCATGAGCAGATCGGTTAACACAGGCTTCTCCGGGGGCGAGACGAAGCGTAACGAGATTCTGCAGATGGCCGTTCTTGAGCCTAAGCTTGCTATCCTGGACGAGACGGACTCCGGCCTAGACATCGACGCGCTCCAGATCGTCGCCAGAGGAGTGAATGCGCTGTTGAACAAAGAGAGGTCTCTGCTGGTCATCACCCACTACCAGCGACTTCTCAACTACATCGTCCCGGATCATGTCCATGTTATGGTGAACGGTCGCATCGTAAGATCCGGCGACAAGCACATGGCGCTTGAGCTTGAGAAGAACGGCTACATGGACTTCGAGCAGGATACGTCCGGCGGCACAGTCATTCCGATCGGAGAGATGTCATGAGCAACACGGAAAACGCCTTGCTCCAGGGCCTTTCTCAGCGTGAATTCAGGCGCAATGGCGACGACCACCCCGTCTGGCTTAAGGCATTTCGCCACATCGCTTTCCAGCGAATTTCAGAGCGTGGTTTCCCAACGGCAAAGGACGAAGCCTGGAAGTACACGCAGATCAAGCATATATTGGATATCGCTTTCGAGCCGGCAGAGGCAAGCGCGAGCTACTGGCGATCATCCACAGCAATTGATCAACTGGCAGGCGACCTAGGCGGTGCCAGACTCGTTTTCGTTAACGGATATTTTTCTCCCCAATGCTCGTCGCTGAAGAAGTTTCCTCAGGGGGTCAAGGTGGAAAGCCTTGCTGCGGTACTTGCTGAGGATGACAAGTCTCTTGAAGCACTTCTCTCGCGTCCACTTGGAGATCAGACTCATGCATTTACTGCGCTCAACGCGGCCTGCGCCGAGGATGGAGTGTTTGTTCAGATTCCAGCCAACACGGTGATTGAAGAGCCTATCCACCTCGTCTTTCTCTCGGACCCTGACGCGACTTTACCGACGGGTCCTGTCGTATCCAATCCGAGATCTTTGGTGCATGCAGGCTCTGGGAGTCAGATTACTATCGTGGAAACCTATGTCGGCATCCCAGGCGTGGTCTACCTCACCAACGCAGTCACCGAGTTTGTCCTTGAAGATGGTGCGTCGGTAGTACACTACAAGGTTCAGAATGAGGCGGAGACGGCGTTCCACATTGCGCTACTTGATGTACAACAGGAACAAGACACTCAGTTCACTACGCACTCGTTTGCGTTAGGCTCTTTGCTTGCTAGATACGAGGTTACGGTAAGACTTAATGGTCCAGGGGCAAAGACTACCATGAACGGCCTATACATGCCCCAAAACAAGCAGCACCTTGACAACCCGACGATAATCGATCACGTCGCACCCGAATGTACTAGCCGCGAACTCTACAAGGGCGTGGTCGATGGACAGGGTCACGGTATCTTCGACGGGCGCGTTATCGTACGCCCCGGTGCGATGAAGACGGATTCAAGTCAAACGAATAAGAATCTTCCAGCAATTCGAAATATGTCGTGGAAGGCAGGAGACACGGTAGTTGGTAAAATTGGGTTTTCGTAGAGAATTTTGTTGATTTTAATGATAAAAATCAGATTTAATGTTTAAGATGGTTTAATATCTTAAGTATAAGGCAAAAATGCATTTAAAAAAACACCTAAGTTTTAAGGCACTAAGAGAAGCGGCCCAAGAGAGTTTTGCATTAGTACCGGATGGACGAGCAGCTAATTCTAGCAATTCAATAAGGGATGTAATGTCAGCAGGATTTGCTTGCATGTATTTTCAATCTCCATCTTTGTTAGAGTTTCAAAGGAAGATGGAGGTAAAGGAAAAAAGAAATAATTTACGCAGTATGTTTGATGTGACTAATATTCCTACTGACACAGGGATAAGAAATATCATTGATTCGGTTGATACAGAAACAGCATTTAGGCCGATATATAAAGAATTCTTTATGAGGTTACAACGAGGTAAACATCTAGAACAGTATCAGATATTCCCCGGTAAATACTTATTAAATGTTGATGGGACTCAGTACCGTGATTCTCATGATATTAACTGTAAGAAGTGCCTAATCAGAGGTACTAAAAAGAATCCATATTATTGTCATCAAGTATTACAAGGAGCAATAGTTAAGCCTGGACTAAGGCAAGTAATACCAGTCATGCCTGAAGAGATTAGAGCGCAAGATGGAGAGAACAAAAAAGATTGCGAGACTAATGCTCTGCTGCGTTTTATGGATAAATTTAGAAAGGATCATGATAAGCTAGGGATTATTGTAAACGGTGATGCTTTATATGCTACCACACCGATAATTCAGAAAATTCAGGAGCACAAAGCTAATTATATTTTTAAAATTGAAGAAGCTAACCATAAAACTTTAGTTAAAAACCTGGCTACTATAGAAAAATCAAAGACATATGAAACAAGCCGCAGGAAAAACGAGTTAGTAATTGAATGGCATAATGATATAGAATTATTTAAAACTACAGGGCTGAGAACAAATTATATTGAAGCTTGGGAATTAGTGCCACAGAAAGATGGTAAAAACAAGGTGGAGTATTTTGGTAAGTGGATTACAGACCTAGAAGTTACCGCAGAGAGTGCTAAAACAATTTTAGATGCTGCCAGAGCAAGGTGGAAGATTGAAAACGAATGCTTTAATAGCCTAAAGAATCACGGTTACAATATTGAACATAACTATGGTCACGGCAAAGAAAATGCAAGTTATAATTTCTATAACCTTACCTTACTGGCTTTTACAATGCACCAAATTCACCAGTTAACAGATATTTTGTTTAAAAAGTTAAGATCGAGCTATGGTCGTTTGACATCGTTATGGAATGATATTAGAGCGTTTGTAAATAGGTTATTTTTTAATGGATTAGAGGAATTGTGGTTGTTCTTGTTAGGTGATAGAAACTCTAATGCACCACCAGCTTGATTTGTTGAGCATAAAGCTTTAAACTGGAAATAATTGTATTAATAGCTAATTGCGCTAAATACTATAGTAGTATGAAAATAACGTAAAAATACAGATGTGGTACAGATTTTAGATCAATTCTTGACCTTAAAAACTATAAAAATAGAAAATTTGATAAGAAAAATCAAATCTTGCTCATTAAATAATATTTGTTACACGTAACTTGAAAAATTGTTGTCATATTTCGAATTGCTGCTGGGGTACTGTTAATAGCAACCGAGGGAGGCATAAGATAATTTTTTGCCAAAATTCTTTGGAGCTGCAGAAAAAGATAAAAAAAATTTGTAAGATTAGAAAATATAGAGGCTACTTAGAATATTAGCATGAGCAATAGTTTAACCAAAATTCTTAAAATGCTTGGTAGCTTGAATAAACAGGAACTAATTCTGCTCAATAAAGCAGTGGTAGAATTATCCAAGACGATTCGAGATCAGGAATTAACTGAAGCAGCCTATAACTTTAATAAAGGTGATATTGTAAGTTTTACAGATAATAATATCAGGCGATATGGCGTGGTAGTTAGAAAGCACCCTAAAACTCTCCAAGTTAAAACCCCTGAGTTATATTCTATTAATGTACCGCCAACTTACTTAAGGCATGAACAAAAACCTTCAAAAAATTTACTTGAGTTCAAGAAAAGTTTACTATTGACTAAAGAGGATTTTGTAGAGATTTTTTCTAAAAGTTTCAATCTAGAAAATATTAAGCTTAATGACCCAAACAAGTAACTTAGGTTAATATCAATGTTAGAGTTTGCTTAAAACTTATAAGCCATTTACCATTTAGGCATTATCTGTTATAATCTTACCGACTTAATGATCTAATTAAAAAGAAGACATATGGATATCAAAATTGAGTATAAATCATCTAGTACTCTTAAATTACCCAGTAATGAACTTGATAGCATTATAACCAACAAGCCTTCAAAGAATATTAGTTCTCCGCAAGAGATTCCTAAAGAAATAAAATCAGATACAATACAACCTATTCCTATCCCGGCCCTTAGCTTTAATGCTATATACAAAGAATTACATAGCAAGTTTCCTGAAACAATCAACCTGGATAAGCCAGTATTGCTAGCGGTAGGTATTCGGAAACAAATGTCAAAAGAGACTGGCATATCCAGTGTAATTCTAAAGAAATGGACTTCATGGTACTTTCGTAAATCAAAATATTACACCCAGCATAAGGAAGGAGCCATGCGTTATAATCTAGATGGAACTGAAGCTGGTGCAGTTACTGAGAAACAGCAGGAAAAAATGATTGCATATTTCGAGAGAATTAATGCTCGTAAATCAGAGAGTGCCGATAATAAAAGCAAGGATTCTGATAAATGATAATAAAAGTACGTAAATGAAATCATCTGACAAGGAAGATACTATCAATAAGTCAATATTGCTCAATTGGCTATATTCATCTGATGAAGAAGTATCTATCATAGAACTTGGACGATGGATTTCTGCCAGAACTAATGGTAAATATATTAGGAAGCGTAATAATGCTAGTGTATAGAATAAAAATATGATATACTAATTACTATAACAATTAATTATAATTATAGTAATGAAAAAATGTTACCGAGTTATTTTTCAAATATACGACAAATCGAATCC
>Ga0209284_10006157_pt1 | contig 11788 bp, 10 predicted proteins | sample FRY03_FD_187211 | JGI IMG/M metagenome (GOLD analysis project Ga0209284, IMG submission 187211) | Freshwater microbial communities from Lake Fryxell liftoff mats and glacier meltwater in Antarctica - FRY-03 (SPAdes) (version 2) | ecosystem: Environmental > Aquatic > Freshwater > Ice > Glacier... | reverse complement strand
CGGCTGGTGCTCCGTCGGCACCTTTGAATCTGATCGGAATATCTGGTCGCTTGCAAGCATCATTGTCGTGGTCAACGCCAATGAGTGATGGTGGGGCAACGATCACAGATTATGTGGTGGAATTATCAGCCAAATCAGGCGACACATGGTCCACATGGTCCACCTTCGCCGATGGTGTGTCAACTGCACTGACCACAACAGTGACGAGTTTGACAGCTCGCACTGAATATATGTTTCGGGTGTCTGCTGTGAACTCGTCTGGAACAAGTGGACCGAGTGGGACTGCAAGTGTGACGCCGACATCGTCTAATCGGCCTTCTATTGTGCGGTCCATCACAGCAACCACAGCCGTGCGTGGGGCGACAATTTCGTGACTTGCACCAGACGACGATGGGGGTGGAGCAGTTACCGCATACATCCTTGATTATTCAGTGGATAATGGCACCACGTACTCAGGACGTACTACGACTGCTGCAACTGCAACAAGCGCAGTTCTCACTGGTTTGGTTGGTGGCGTTGCACACCTTGTACGTGTACGAGCATTAAACGCATATGGCGCTAGTCCTGATGCAACAGTTGCAGTTACTCCGATTGCAATCGTGGTTCCAACAGCACCACGTTCTGTGACGACAAGCGTGGGGTATAACAGTGCCACTGTGTATTGGGCAACCCCAGTGTCTGATGGTGGTTCGCCTATCACGAACTATGCCGTTGAATATTCTGCGAATACGGGAACTTCTTGGACCCGTAGTGACGATATTTCCCCACTGTTGAGATCTTTTTCATTTACTTCACTTGTTGGTGGAACTAGTCATCAGTTCCGTGTTGTTGCTATCAATTCAGTTGGTTACGGTCTTGGTTCAAGCATTGCCACTGCAACTCCATTGGCGATCACTGTCCCGAGTGCACCGATTAGTTTCAATGGCTTTTTATCTGGTACCACTGCCTACTTGTCGTGGTCAAACCCACCGAGCAATGGTGGATCGACGCTTCTTGGTTTTGATGTACAAGTCTCCACTGACAACGCGGCCACATTGACTCTTGCTGCTTCGATTGTCGTTCCGAATAGAACTCTGGTGATGTCGGGGCTCACGGCTGGCAGCAACTATTCATATCGAGTAATTGCCAAAAATGCCATCGGTGCGAGTGTCCCGACTGCAGTTGTGCCACTGCAACTAAAGATTGTTGGCGCACCCAATCCACCGTCGTCGTTAAAGGCAACGGTTAACAATACGAGTGTCACGTTGACATGGGCTGCAGCATGGTCTCCGATGTATCTTCCTGTCACTGACTACATCGTGGAATACAGCATCGATAATTCCACGACATGGACCGTTTTTAATGATGGTGTCGGTACGACCACGAGTGCCACGATCATCAATCTTGCAGCCAATATTCCTGTGGTTCTTCGTGTAAAAGCTGTCAATATCATCGGTACAAGTCCTGCATCTGCAACTGTGGCTGTTACACCAAGAAATACACTTGCTGCAACAAGTGTGCCACTTGCTGTGGCTGCAGTCCCTGGAGACACTCGTGCTGCTGTGCGCTGGAGTACTCCAGCCGATAATGGTGGTTCTGTTGTCACCGGATACACCGTCTTATCGACACCTTCTGGGCTGACATGTGCAACTGTGAACTTTGCATGTGTTGTTGCGGGTCTGACCAACGGTGTCGCGTACACCTTTACGGTTACTGCCACAAATACAAGCGGCACCAGTGATGCATCAGAGGCAAGCAACTCGGTTACTCCGCAAGATGGTGCTATTCCAGCAGTCACTGCTGCATCGTGGGGACTTGATCGCGGTGATCAGCGTGCGTTGCCGCTTGACGGACTTGTTGCTCGTAGCGGCACCGGAGCAGGTGTCACGGTTTATGTGATTGATACTGGAGTGTTATCGACGCAAGCCCAATTCACTGGTCGCTTGGCTGCTGGATACACAGCAATTAGCGATGGAAATGGAACGAACGACTGTAATGGTCATGGTACTCATGTGGCCGGAACTGTTGCAGGAAACACATACGGCTTTGCAATAGCTGCGACCATTGTGCCGGTACGCGTTCTTGATTGCGCTGGCAGTGGTACTACATCCGGTGTAATTGCAGGAATTAACTGGGTTATTGATCACCATGTTGCTGGAACTCCTGCAGTGGCCAACCTCAGTCTTGGTGGCGTGTATGACCTTGCGACAAACGATGCAATTGCTCGTGGAGTTGCCGATGGCATCACCTTTGTTGTGGCGGCTGGTAACTCGGCTGCTGATGCTTGTACAGCATCTCCAGCAAGCGAGCCATCAGCGATCACGGTGGCGGCTAGCACTTCGTCAGATGCCCGAGCTTCGTATTCCAACTTCGGCGCATGCGTCGATTTATATGCGCCTGGAACTTCAATAATTTCAGCAGGTATCTCCTCTGAATCAGCATTGATGTCGGGAACTTCGATGGCGTCTCCGCATGTTGCTGGTGTTGCAGCCATCATTCTTGGGAATTACCGAAACATGACACCAGCACAAGTTGGAGCCCAGTTAGCTGGCGATGCAACGGTCGGGGCCATTTCTGCAAATGCTGTTGGCACGGTGAATGCATTGTTGTATATGCGACCAACATCTGCGTCTTCTTTGGGTTCTTTTGATGAAGAGAATCTCGATGCATATTTCGATGGACCGTCTGCGATTGACGAAAGTTCGGCATCGATGGATTATCAAGATGAAGCAATTTCAAAGGTAATTGAAACTTTGCCAGGCGCTGAAACACCAGCGTCAGCACAACCTGGGGTCAGCAGTAGCAAAGTGGCCATTTATTCAGTGAAAAAGTTTGGCAAAAAATTAAAGGTCACAGTCTCTGCCCCCAAAGGTTCTGTGGTGAAGCTCTACCGAAATGGCAAATTTGTTGCTAAAAGTAATAAATCTGTCTTTGTTGTGTCTCGGATAAAAGGGGCTAAGTATCGCCTTCGTACCGTTGCCTCAGTTCGCGGTGCCTTCGTGTGGTCTAGAGTTGCTACCTATACGGTTCGTTCTGGCACTCTTTCGTAATTTCTTTGTTGCACACCGCTCGTATGCAGTAGTTGTTGTCGGCGCACTTGTGATGATCTCGTGTTCATCGCCTGCGCGCGACACTTTGACAATGTCAATACCGATCAAAGGTGGAGCACCTACAATGCAGTGGCTTCCATGCGGGGTGATTGAATGCGGAACATTATCTACGAGTGTTGATCACACGAGCAGTTCGAGTGAACAGATGACCATTTCGGTATACAGAAGACTGGCCTCGGATCAAAATGCACCGGTTTTGTTGCTACTCGCCGATAATGCCATTGGTAGTTCTGCACGAACAGCGTTGGAAAAAAGTGTATTGACATTTGGTGTTGATATTAAAAAATTTACTGTTGTTTCAATGGCGATCCGTGGTGCAATTGATGCCGTGTTGCCAACTGGATCTGAAAACTTTGTTGGAGCGCTTGATACAGCAGATGACATTGAAGTGCTCCGTGTCGCGTTTGGGGTCGAGAAAATATTAGTGATAGCGCTCGGAACTAGTGCCACTGCTACTGCTGCGTGGGTGATGAAACATCCTCAATCTGCGCAACGAGTTGTTCTTGATACTCCCGAAGACCCATCGGTAGCAATGGCGGAGCAAGATTCTGCACGTGCGATTGCAATGGCAGATGCTGTGTTGACTGCAATGCGTTGGTGTGCTTCACATCTATCGTGTCCCAACAATGCCAAGGTGGCTCTCACGGTGGATCTGTTCAAGAAAAAAATCAAGGACAACAGGTTTTCTGAAGGCATCAATCTGGACTCGTTGGCTCGCGTTGCAGAAACATCGCTGATACATGGTCGGCCAATTGATCTGTTTCAGTCGATATCCAGTGTCCGTGCAGGGAACACCACGGCGTATAACGCACTTGCTGGCCCAGCGCCAACAGTGCAAACGGTGCAACGTGAGTGTCGGAATTCCACATTGGCAGATTCAAAGGCAATAGCGGCCAACCATGTGCAATTGCCTGGTAGATATTTTCCGCTTGGCAATCTCAAAGCCATTTATGAGATCTGTCTTACACTGCCAGAATCAACTCGGCCCATTGGGTCTGTGGTGCCAGATCCATCGGCAATCGGAGCTCACGTCATGGTGACAACAGCGCTGCAGGATCCGATGTGGTCAGCTGCGACTGTCGAGGCTTTAGCCAAGAGAATGAAGTGGACCTACAATCCTGTGAAAATATCACGACATCTGGCAATTGGGCATGAACGCGCTATTACTGCGGCGGCAATAGATTTTCTTCAGGAGAAATAACTAGCCAAGAAAATCTGAAAGCAAGGCTGCAAGTTCTAACGGTGTATCGCCCTGCACGCTGTGTCCAGCCTCTGCCACATGTTCTATTCGTACTTGTGGTGCTCGCTTGAGCAGTTCTGTTTCATCTTCGTCTGAAACGACTGATTGCGAACGCATGCCGCGAACGAACATAAGTGGCTTGTTGAATGACTCCACTGCATCCCACAAAACTGCTGTTGAAGGCCTCTCTACTTTTCCATCCATCTCAGGCAATGGTGGGGCATCAGCGCGACGATAGCGCCACACCCAAGAACCATCGTCGAGTTGCAACGAGTTATGCAAGATTCCTCGACGCAAAGATTCCACTGTTCGTGTTGGATTGAATTGAATTGTTCGTTCAAGTAAATCCTCAAATGAAGGAAACGTTGCTGGACCATTTACAAAGTCGGTAATCTGTTTTGTCTTTTCCGGATTCACACCTGGCGTGATATCTACCAGAGTCAACTTGGGTACCAATGAAGCGTTATCGCGTGACAACGCAATTGATGTAATCCCACCGAGCGACATACCAACTACCATCTCGGCACTCGGAGCGAGCGCTTTCATAACTATTGCAATGTCGGCAGCGTTTTGTTGCAATGGTAAAGCAGCAGCATCAAATGCTGCTGCGGAATCGGAATGTCCATGTCCTGGCAAGTCGATGCACAGCGCAGGCAACCCCATTGCCATTACCACGGTGTCCCACGTGTGTGCATTTTGAGCACCTCCATGTAAAAACACAATGCGAGGATTTTGGGTGCCCCACTTCAGGGCCGATATTTTTCTTCCACCTGTCGCCGAGATGAATTCCCTGCTGACCGTTGGTGGACCACTATATGAAATGCCATATTCAGTGGCATTTTCATGAAACATGCTGAACTCGTCGTAGGGAACTTTTTGGACCATGATCCAAGGGTAGTGAACCGAGGGTTTCTACCGATAGACAGAGAGATATGGCTCGCGACCACATCTATATCAACGGGCTTCGCCTAATGGCACTTGTGGGCGTATTGCCGCACGAACGGGAGTCACTCCAGCCCGTGCAGGTCGATATCGATCTTGAGGTTGACCTTTCGGAATCTGGCATCACGGACAATCTCGACGACACTGCTAACTACGGGGCCATTTCCTCCGCGGTTGCAGAAGTGGTGCGTACCTCAAAAGATTTTCTGCTGGAACGCCTTGCTGCTCGTATCGCCGAGCGAGTTTTGCATTTTGAGCATGTTGAAGTTGTAAATATTACGCTGACAAAAGTTCGCCCGCCAGTTCCTGAAGATCTTCAATCATCTGCGGTACGCATTGTGCGCAGTCGTGTCGATATGAAAGTGCCGGCCCGTCATCGTGCGATTGTGGCACTTGGCAGCAACCTTGGCGACCGTGTCGCTTATTTGCGTTTTGGTCTCGAACAATTGTCCAATGTCGTTGCCCAGTCCCAAGTATTTGAAACAGACCCGATCGGCGGACCTGATAACCAGGGACCATATCTCAATATGGTGGCTGTTGTTGATACTGATCTTGATCCGTATGCCATGTTGCGGCGCCTGTTACAGATCGAAGCAGACGCCCATCGCGTGCGCAAGGTGCGTTGGGGTCCACGAACCCTAGACCTCGATTTATTGTTCTATGACGACATCACACTGCACTCTGAGGAGCTGACTGTTCCACATCCGCGGTTTAGTGAACGTCGATTTGTTTTAGAACCGCTCAGTGAAGTTGCATCGGAGCATTGCCCGACGCACTGGCGCGATCGTCTGCCCGCCGATGGTGTGTATCCACGTGGTCCGATAGATTCTCTTGTCCCGCACATCCACATGTCGTGAGACATATTGCACTTGTAGTTCCTGCTCTTAATGAAGAGGTTGGTCTTGCGCGCACAACACGCGTGATGCGCGAAGCACTCGATGCGGGAGTTGTGCACTCTGCCACCGTTCTCGATGGCGGATCGACAGACCTATCGACAACTGTTGCTGTAACTAACGGAATAGAAGTTGTGTCCGTCGCGTCGCTGCAACCAGAACTCGGTCCTGTTTTGGGTAAAGGTGATTCGCTGTATCGCGGTGTTCACGCAATCGATGCTGACTGGTATGTATTTCTAGATGCCGATCTTGGCAATATCTCACTCGAGCACATCACCGCACTGACCGCAAAGATTGGACAGTCCGGTGTGAGATTTATTAAAGGTGGCTTTATTCGTGTAGATGAAAATGGACTTGCGCGTCCCGTCCATGCCGGCAGAGTCACAGAAGAAGTGGGACGGCCGTTGCTGGCGCACGTTGCTCCAGTTCTTACTGGTTTGTCACAACCACTTTCTGGGCAAGTAGCTATTGAAGCAACACTGGCCCGGTCACTAACTTTTGTTACTGGTTACGGCGTGGAGATTGCCATGCTCATAGATATTTATCGTGGTGTCGGTCCCGATGTAATGGCTGAGGCAGACATGGGAACGATCAATAACCGTTATAAACCAGATGAAGCACTCGATGAAGTGCGGGACCAAGTTCTTGCTGGTGCAACATTGCGTATTGTTACATTGCCAGAGCATGGCCTTGTGACTCATAACTCTGTCACCAATCGCGGCTAAACCCTAAGTTGTTTGTTCGTTAGGCGGTCGGTCCAGCACGCCACAGACTGCGGTCGAGCAAGGCATCTGCTGCTAACTCGCGGTGACCTTGTAGCACATCCCACACATCTAAAAAGTTACGGACGTCTGCAATATCGTGTACACGATAAATACCAGCGCGAGTAAGTGTGAGCGTGTGGGCAATCGCTGCCAATGTGCCCGCCAGGCGTTCGCGTGGTGCACGCCCTGTAATGGCACCAATGAAATCTTTTCGTGAAACTGGAAACAGCACGGGGCGATCGTATGTAAGTAGCTGGTCTACGTGGCGCAACACTTCAACTGTTTGTGCCGGAGTTTTTGCAAAATCGGGACCAGGATCAAGAATGACTTGTTGCCGAGAAACACCAGCAGCAGCCAATTGGTCTAGTCGTTCATCCATAAACGACAGAACATCTGCGACAACATCTTCGTACAGGTTCGCATCGGTTAACCGCACTTTGGGCCGACCACGATTGTGCATCAAAATATATCCAGCCCCAGCAGATGCAACCACAGATGCAAGTTCTGGGTGCATCAATCCACTGATGTCGTTAATGATGTGAGCGCCAGCATCTAATGCAGCTGTTGCTACTTGCGGCCGATAGGTATCAACGCTCATGAGGGCAGTGGAGTTGGCAGCCACCCACTGAATCACTGGCGAAATACGATCAATTTCTTCTTGCTCGGAAATCTCCGGCACACCAGTGATTGCTGACTGACCACCGATATCCAAAATATCTGCACCTTGTTCCAGTACTTCACGGGTGCGTTCCATGCGTGCATCAAGTGTTGCGTACTTGCCTGCATCGCTAAATGAATCTGGCGTTGCATTGATAACCGCCATGATGAGTGGACGATCAATGTCAAGTGTTCGTGCGCGTGCGATCAACTGTGGCATGAGCCAAGACTAACCGTGGTTAGGCGTTGCTGGCCGAAGCCAGTGGGGAGATGCTCCCGGTGGGAAACGTGTACGAACTCACTGTTTTCACGCCGACTACACCTGCGATATGACGAGGACCTGATGTCATTTGTTCGTTCCATGAATAGGGATCGCGTTGTGATGGTGTGAGCGTGATGTTGGTTGTCCAGTCGCTTTTTTGCTTATTCGCGCTCGGAGAAGAATAGCGCAATGCCGAAATGATCAGCGAAGATCCTGTCGACTGCACTGACATACGTGCACCGTCGTAAGTAGCTACCACTGTTGGAGCACCTGTTGATGACGCAGCCAAAATCTGCACGCTGTCCCAGTATGAATACGCATCTGCTTTTGGATCTGTCAGGCGCCTGTGCAACACCATCACGTCGCTACCGTTTACTTGAGTGATGGCAACATCAATTGTCACTTTTACCGATGTAAATGCTTTTTCGATCGAACCGTCGAGCACGCTCACCGCACGCGATGGTCCATTTCCTGTACGAAGTGAGTACACAGTCATAGTGAGTGGAATCTGGGCAAAACCGTATGAATCTTTTTCTGCAGCATCCCAGAATGATTCTGCGCCTACCAACATAAAGTCACCCGTAGTGGAACGGGCCACTGCACAGATATCTGGCGTCAGACTTTTTTTGATGTCGGCGCACGACAGTGCTGGCATTTTGTAATCAAACTGTTCCACGCTCATTGAATGATCGAACCACGACAACACCGTTTCTGCTGGTCTTGCCCCACTATCCGAATCCGCACTGGGAGGAAGCTCTGTGGTGACAGTGACTGATGGCGAAGTTGTGGTGGACGATGTTCCCCATATTGCAGAAGCGCCAGCAGTAGCGGCCAGAATGGCGAACACTATATATATGGAGCGATTGACCCGCCGTGCGGAACCAGAGCTCTTAGCCATGCTTGCGTTGTGTAACTGCACCCAGCCAGTAGCCAATTCCGCTCATGCCGCCGCTGGCCAACATGAGCGCAAAAGGATCGCCCCCTGTTGCCACTGCGAACACGGCGCCTACAACTACGCCAACGACTGCGATTCCAATATGAATGATGCGCTTTGGATTTGCCATATGTACAGGGTACTCGGAGAGGTGCTCGTCGGGTTTTTCGACACTCACCACACGGGGAAATTAATAGGTTTTCTTTCGAAAGCGTCATGGACCTTCTCTCGCGCGAGGACTTTGGGCAGTTTGTCAAAGTTGTCAAGTCATTCTTTTTCTCAATCAGCACAAGGGTTTGGCGAGGTGTTTGGGGTTTATGTGACAGAGGTGTGGTGTACAGATTGTCGCCATGACAAAGCCATCAACACCCAAAAAACCAAAAACTAAACCATCGGCCACTTCTTCGGGACAGAAAATTCTGTTCATTGTTGAATCACCGAACAAGGTCAAGACCATTGAAAAGATCCTTGGAGATACGTACCTTGTCCGTGCTTCTATTGGGCATATTGCAGATATCCCAGAACGTAAAGGCAGTGTCGACGTAGACAATGATTTCGCCGCTGTGTACGAACTCACTGAAAAAGGAAAGACGGTTATCGCTGGTCTGAAAAAAGATATGAAGCAGTGCAGTGAAGTAATTCTGGCCACCGACGCTGACCGTGAAGGTGAAATTATCGCTGCTCATATCGTGCAGTTCTTGAAGCCAAAGGTGGCTGTGAAACGCGTGACATTCCAAGCTGTAACCAAAGAGGCAATTGAAGCCGCATTGCTCCAGCCTCGTGACATTGACGACAATTTGGTGGCAGCAGCACTTACCCGTCGCATATTGGATCGCCTTTTCGGATTTGAGGTTTCTGATGTGACACGTCAAAAGGTGCGCCAAAACACCACTGCAGGCAGAGTGCAAAGCCCGGCGTTACGTCTTGTAGCGGAACGAGAGTTGGAGCGAAGGGATTTCATGTCGGCTGGATATTTCAATGTGGTCGCACAAACAGCAACTACACCAGTATGTGAAGCAACATTGTCGAAGGTGGACGGAACCGCCATAGCAACAGGAAAGGATTTCGATGCAACAGGCACGCTGATAAACCCAGTGTCCGTGGTTGACCACACCACAGCAACTCGCATTGCAGATGAGATGACCGACGGGACGGCCACATTGGTTGTGCAAGACATTGCAACAAAGCGGGCGACGCGTCACCCCCAACCGCCATTAACGATGAGCAGTTTGTATCAAGAGGCAGGCAACCGGTTAGGGATGAGCAGCAAAGAGGTGCAGATGGTGAGCAGCGAACTGTTTGAAAAGGGGCACATCACGTATCCCCGCACTGACAATCCCGTGCACAACGCCGGGAGTCGACAAGAGATACGTGCTGTGATCACCCAGTTGTATGGCCAGTCTCTTGTGGCTCAACCAGAAAGGTTCTCTCAGAACAAACATAAAAATGCTCAGGGTGCCCATGAGGCGATTCGTCCGACCCGTCTGCACAAGCAGACAGTTGGGGGGCTAACGCCACGTCAACAGATGATGTACAGATTGATTTGGCAACGCACTATTGCTTCGCAAATGATCTCGGCTACTGGCTCGACGGTGACGGTCACTTTTGGCACCGTCGGGGGAGCGGATCAGTGTGAGTTAACGGTATCTGGAACTACCTATACGGAACCTGGATTTCGTCGGGTGTATACCTCTTATATAGAAGGTCAAAAAATAGCGGACGTACTTCCAGAGTTTCAAGTTGGGCAAACGGTTCCTGTTACTACGGCTGAGGCGACTGAACATCACACGTTGGCGCCACCTCGGTTCACGGAAGCATCACTAGTAAAGGAATTGGAACTGCTTGGTATCGGGCGACCATCGACCTATGGGTCGATCATTACCAAGCTGCGCGATCGGTATGTGTGGACCAAGGACAAGGACAGAGCCCTGATTCCAACAGTGACAGCGTTTGCTGTGCATCGGCTCCTGGTTACTCATTTCCCGACACTGCTTGATTACGACTTCACGAGTGGGATGGAGGAATCCCTTGACGCAGTGGCCGACAATGGTGCATTACGTCATGGAATACTCTCTGCGTTTTATTTCGGAGATGACAATGACCAGATAGGTCTGCACGAACTCGTTGTGAGCGCTCTCGCAACTGTGCAGGGAAAAGACATGTATGCGTTGCATCTAGGTGCTCATCCAGATACCGGTGAAGAGATCATTCTGCGAGCTGGTCGGATGTTTGGCAAAGCGGTCAGTCCGTACATGGAATGTGGCGATATAAAGGTGTCGATCCCAGACCAAACGATGTGCGATGAACTGACCACGCAACATGCAGTCGGTCTGCTTGCTGCTAGCAAGGCACAACAGATCGGGGAGATCGATGATGTTCCGGTGTTTGTAAAAACCACAACAACAGGGGCTTACTTTCAGTGGGGGACCACTGGCAATTTTGCCCCAAACATGAAAAAGCCACTAACCAGAGGGATGCTAAAGCGAATGGATCCAGCAGTGGTCACCCTCGATGATGCGGTTCTGATGTTGTCGCTGCCACGCACGATTGGCACACACATTGACACAGGCGAAATCATTGTTGCAGACATTGGAAAGTTTGGGGCGTATCTGCGATGTGGAGATGACACTCGTTCGTTGAAGGATGATGAACTGATTTTTAGTATCAGCGAAACCGAAGCACGTGCGTTGTTTGCGATTGAAAAGAAGCCGCGATTTGCAAAGAAGAAATAATTATGCGCAACCCATTAACCCCAAAGACGGTCTATCGGCATTACATGCAGTCGGTCCTCTGGTGAATAAGAGCGCTCACCAGTATTCATCAAGAATCCGCCGAGGAATCTGTCGCCTAGCGCATCTCGAAACTTTCGTAACGAGCGCAGATCACCACTTATAGTTCGACTACCAGCCTTGATTTCCATTGCGACAACGCGACCATCAGCGCGCTCCAGCACAATGTCGATTTCGTCGCCATCGTGCGTTCGCCAATGACCAACATTGACAACGTC
>Ga0209284_10006154_pt1 | contig 11793 bp, 10 predicted proteins | sample FRY03_FD_187211 | JGI IMG/M metagenome (GOLD analysis project Ga0209284, IMG submission 187211) | Freshwater microbial communities from Lake Fryxell liftoff mats and glacier meltwater in Antarctica - FRY-03 (SPAdes) (version 2) | ecosystem: Environmental > Aquatic > Freshwater > Ice > Glacier... | reverse complement strand
AAATATTAAAAGATCGAAAAATGGTGGCCAATCGAGCTACGGCTTACCTTTGTCGAGCCTTTATTTGTGAGCGCCCCACCAACGATTACCTAGAACTTAGCGCACAACTCAACAATTCTTGATTTAGAATGTTTTGGCAGGTGCTGCAATGCGTCCTAAGCCATATTTGCGGCTGCAATCAGATTAATGGTCATCGTATCGGACCAGGCTTTTTGTCAAAGTTCATGATCAATTGCTTCGATTAGCTGGTGATGATTTCTTGGCTTCAATTGTCATTGGGCGAGCATAATAAGTTCCAACATCAACTGCTACAACTCAGCTACGGCTGCAACCAATCGATCAACATCTTCCTTGGTGGAATATGGCGCCAATCCGGCCCGCACAGCGCCAGCATCACCAAGTCCCAGCGCACGCGAGATTTCTAAGGCATAAAAATTACTGGCGGGGGCATTGATATTTTTGCTGGATAAATGGCGATAAACATCAACCGATGCGATTCCTGCCAGCTCAAAATAAATTGTTGGGGTTCGATGTTTGGCATGGCCAAATGATCGAAGTTTAGGTAGGGACAAAAGCGCCTTTTCTAGATCTTGGAAAAGTTGCTCTTCATACGCTTCCAGCGCATTCATCGAAGTAACAATACGTTCGCGCCTACTGCCCACTGCATCAGAGGACATTTGGGCTACAAAATTTATTGCCGACGTTACTCCCGCCATTATTTCATAAGGCAAAGTTCCAAACTCAAAGCGCTCGGGTACATCGCTAGTAGATGGAAGTAATTTGTCGTTCGGCAAGCTTTCTAATAATTCCGGGGCGGCGGCCAGCGCTGCGCAATGTGGACCCATAATCTTGTATGAGGAAAATCCGAGAAAGTCAGCGCCAAGTGTTTTCATATCAATGGCGGTATGCGGGGTTAGGTGCACGGCATCCACATAAAGGTAAGCACCGGTTCGGTGAACTTCGCCGGCGATCGCAGCAATATCGGGGCGAGTTCCAAGTGTGTTTGAGGCACCAGTAACTGCTACCAGCTTTGTTTTTTCGGTAAGTAAATCGGTGATGGCAGCAGTTGGCAGCTCGCCAGTTTCCAGATCAAACTTAGCCCACTTAACAGTTGCGCCTACGCTTTCAGCCGCTTGCACCCAAGGTCTAATATTTGAGTCGTGATCAAGGTTACTTACGATGATCTCATCACCGGCCTGCCAAGTGCGCGCTAGGTTTCGCGAAAAATCATAAGTTAATTGGGTCCAAGACCGGCCATAGACAACGCCCTTGGGATCGGCATTTAACAAGTCAGCTACCGCGCTTCGAAAATTTAGCACTTCATTATTTGCATTCTGCTCAGACAAGGTGACCAGACCTCGGTTCGAATTTGCCGATGTGATGGCGTGCGAAATGTCTTTTCCAACAACATCTGGAACTTGGCTTCCACCCGGACCATCAAAGAAAGCAACGCCAGTAGCAAGGGAAGGAAAGTGGGCGCGAATTCGATCGACATCATAACTCATGGGGGAATTGTGCTATTTATTTTGTAAAAGGCAAGAACCCGCGCAGCGGCAACGCAGTTTGAACTTAGCCGGTCACCATTCGGTAACCCGCAAGTTCAACTGCGCGTTCAATCAATTCTGTTGCTACTTCGTGCTCTAAGGTGATTAACGCTTTACCTGTACTCGAACTGGCAGTAGCTTGGCTGATTCCGGCAACCTGTAACAGTTCCTTGATTACCTTTCCTTCACAATGGCCACATGTCATTCCGGTTATCACAATCTCTTGATTACTCATGCTTTGCTCCTTTTTTCCGTTGTCGTAATCCTAGATCAATCGGCTGGGCCATAGTATTGCTGCATGCCCGAGTTACCAGAAGTTGAAACCGTGCGACTAGGCTTGGTGCAGTTGGTACAGGGATATACCGTTCAGCGCGCGCAAGATTTTCATCCGCGAGTTTTGAAGAGTTCATCACTTTCGCCACTTTCGGTAGTTGCGGGGGCACGGATTACGGGTGTGCAAAGACGGGGCAAGTTTCTTTGGTTCACCTTAAATCGAGCCGAAGCCTTGGTTGCGCACTTGGGAATGTCGGGGCAGTTTCTAATTGGAAGTTCGGACCGGCCGACCCCCAAACATGTGCGGGCAAGTTTTTTATTGCAGCGCGGTTTGCGAAAGCGGGAACTAATCTTTACTGATCAACGCACCTTTGGCTGGTTATCGGTGGAGCCAGTAGTTGCTGGGGTGCCACTACCGGCGGTGCATATTGCCAGAGATCCATTTGATGCATTGTTTGATAAACCGACGGTGATTCGGCAAATGAGATCGCGCAAAGCAGCGATTAAAACTGTCCTGTTAAATCAGGAAATTATGAGCGGGGTCGGCAATATCTATGCGGACGAGTCGTTATGGCGGGCGCGGATCCATCCCGAAACTGCAGCCTACGATTTAAGCATGCGCAAGATTACGGCGCTAGTGGATGCTGCGATTGAAGTGATGAATGAGGCGATTGCAGCTGGCGGTACCTCTTTTGATGCCTTGTATATAAATGTCAATGGCGAAAGTGGATTCTTTGCGCAATCACTGGCCGCTTATGGGCAAGAAAATAAACCTTGCCCGCGGTGCGGGCGGGGGATTGTGCGGATAAAATTTGGCAACAGATCTTCGCACTTTTGTCCAAGGTGTCAGGTTAAGTAATCTGTTTACTTAGTTGGTGAAAAAGCGCAGCGGGCCAACCAGTCTCTTGGGCCGGGTCAGTGGTTGTAGGGCAACACGCCAAAAGGCTGACCAGTCTCAAACCACTATTTGAACCTTCTACCTATACGCTTTCGGGGTGCCCACAATGGGCTAATTAAAAATCAGAGATGTGGTGAAAAATGGATGAAAAAACATTATTGAGGTTCTGGAGTAACCAAAGATCTCAGATTATTTCAGCTCAGCTGGCGCCGGCACTTGTCCTCATTTCTATTTTAGTTACCGCCAGTTTTGGCAAGTTTGATGGTGCACCAGATGGTGTCAAGTTCCTAGCTATTGGAGTTGCGGCTGCAACTGGAATTCTGGCCGTGATTTCGCAATACGCGGCAATTCGGGAAGCAGAGGCGCTGGTACTTGATTTGAAAAAGATTGATAAGCCCAGCGCGTTGGCAAAAAAAGTTGCCGAATCGGGTGCCTTTCTCTCGTTGACCGCAGTTGCAATAGTTGGTTTGAGCATTGCCGTATTTGCCGTTGTGATATGGGCGGTAATGAGCTAACTCTGATTGGCCCGTCCGCAATTTTCGGAGCTTAAGAAATTGTGCTGATCAAAACCGTCATTACCGCCGCCCCTAACGCCATTGCATAGGGAAAAGCGAAGCGAGCCGGTATCGGTAGCAGAAATACTGCGGCGGCGCTCGCAACCGCAAGAGATGCGTTGCTCTCGGTTGTCCCAAAAAGAATCAAGGAGCCGGTACCAAAACAGAGAGCGCACCCGATTCGGCAAAATTTTTCACCCAGAATTTGCGGTAATCCAAAGATTCCACTTTCCCGATCTTGTTCCAGATCTTTAAATACATTTGCTAGGTGCAGACCAACGCCAAAGAGGGCACCGATAACGCCCATCCACAGTTCGCTCTCATAATTTGTTGCACCCAGAATAAATATTGGCAGTAACCCAAAGGAAAATAGATAAGGAAGAAATGAAAGTGGTGTTTCCTTTAACTTCGCGTTGTAGGCAACCGCGCTCAACACCGCAAACAGATGAAGCAAGCCAAAGAAACCGGAGAGCGCTCCGAAAAGTGTAAGGAGCATCAGCGCTAAGCAGGCTAGAGCGAGCGCAAATTGAAGTGTTCGGGCAGAAATGGCGCCTGCAACAAGTGGTTTATTTTGGCGATCGTGTGCCAGATCATCGGAGTAATCGATTAAGTCATTGCTCCAACCAACAATTAACTGGCCAGTTAAAACTGTAATCGCGATGCTTAGGGCAGTTGTTGCTTGGCTGGTACGAAAGGCAAGGGCAAAACTCAGTGATGTGACCGCCAAGGTTGGAATAAAGTGGGCGGCGCGCAGTATTGGGATGATCTGGGCTCTCATTTGGGAAGAGTACTCGCGCTGGTACGAAAGGTTAGTGTGAAATTAAAGATTGTCACCCGAATCTCTCAGTAAGAGTGAGCAAAGTGGACATGGAATATGACCAGAAATAGCCCAAAAGAAAAGGCTTTGTTAGAATAAAAGCATGTTTAAAGCGAACTCCCGGTCAGTGAAGATCCTAGGCGCCCTCGCCATGGTCATTGCACTGCTCTCGGTGGGACTCGTTATTGTAAATCAATGTCAGTCGCAAGCAACAACTACTTCGATCGGGCAAAGCGGTAACCATCCGGTCGTACCGGCAAATCAGGTTTTAACCCAAACCTGGTTTAAGGACATCTGTGCCGGCATCATTTTTCTGGCCCTACTTGCCGGTACTCGGTTTAGGTTTGTATTGAAGCCAGGTTTGCGGATTCAACCGACGCCGGCTTTTCGGCGGCGGATTTCCACCTTTGCGACTTCGCTTAATCTAAACCTTGCCTTATCTAGGCCGCAATTAGGGGTATTTCGAATTTGATTTCAATCTTGCCCGCGTCAACTGTCTTTTCAATGCGAGGTTAGGAATTCATGTGAATATTTTAAAGTTTTCAAAACGACATAAATCCAAAGCACGACAGGGTAGCAAGTTCACTTGGGCTATCCAGCTATTGTGTTTAGCGCTCGCTTTTTCGCTGATGCAACCGTTAGCGGTGGCCGCGCCTTCGGTTGCCACCGTGCAGCGCCAGGTTGATCAGTTGCGAACAGTTGCCGCGGAGAAATATGAGGCGGCCAATGAGGCGACAATTCGAATTGCCGGATTAGAGAAGGAAACCCGGATACTGGAAAGCCGAGAGGCGGTTATCCGGAAAGATTTAGCCGCAGCTAGCGCTGTAATCGAAAAGATCGCGCGGGACAATTATATGGCAAGCGGATTAGGCCAAACCTTAACTCTAGTTTTTTCGGCTGATCCTTCCCAGTATTTATCTGATGCCTCCGTCCTAGGGTATGTCTCGACAAATTATGCCCGTCAGTTACGTGAGTACTCCACCAATAAGCAACGCGTAGAGGCATCCCAACTTCGTGTCAGTGAAAAAACTGCCTTGTTGAAAAAGGAGAAGACGGTTTTAAATCAAGAGGTCGAAAAGGCAAAATCAGCACTGGCCAAGGCGGAGCGAATTCTGAACTCTTTGAAGAAAGAGGATCGTGCCAAGTTAGTTAAAAAAGAGAGTGTCCGCGAGAAGAAGATCTTGAAAAGTTCTCAGAAATTTGCCCGAAGTTATAGAGGCGACAACACCCGTGGTTCGATTGCCCTGAAGTTTGCGCTTTCGCAAGTTGGCGATGTGTATGTATGGGCCGCGGCCGGACCAACTAGATGGGATTGTTCTGGACTTACCATGCGCTCCTTTCAAAAGGCGGGGGTCTCGTTGCCACACTCATCTAGGATTCAAATTCGCTATGGAAAGAGCGTTTCTTTTTCATCAGTAAAACCAGGCGATCTTTTATTCTTTGGCAAGCCAATTAGCCATGTATCTATCTACATGGGTGGCGGAAAAATGGTGCAAGCGCCACGGCCCGGCAAAAAAGTAGAAGTTGTTAACTTCACTAGAATGTTTGGCTACAAGCCATTTGTAGGAGCTAGGCGACTGTGAGGAAATCAATGAGAAAGTCCTTACTTATCTTATTGCTGGCGTTGTTAGCTGGTCTACTGCCTACTCAGATAGCTGGGGCGAAGAATCACAAACCTACCTTGGCGCAGATTGAAGCGGCCAAGCAGGCAGAAATAAAGCAGCGCAAGATTGTAGAAGAAGCTGGAAAGAAATTATTAATGGCTCGTGGAAATTTACGACAGTTAACCGCCTTGGCTAATCAAGCCCAAGCAAAGTACGTATTGGCTCAAGGGAAGTTAAAGAAGGCAAATATTGTGCTCACTGCATCGGTGCGGGAATATGAAATTGCAATCGCGGCGGTCTCTTTTACAAATCGAGAGATTGGAAAGCTAGCGGTAAACGCTTGGATGTCCGGCGGTGGTCTAACTGATTTTGAAGCAGTGCTAAGTGCCAGTGGGCCTCAAGAAATTATGGATCGAATATCTACAATTGAGAATTTAAGTTCTGGAAACAGAACTGCTTTAAAAAGATTTAAGGTTGCCGAAGCTATTGCGCAAGACGCACGTTTGGTTGCGGAAGCGGCCAAGCGACGCCAAGTAATTGTCACCGCAGAAGTCGCCGAGGCCAAGCAAGAGGCAGCAGCTGCCGAAGATGAACAACAAGCTGAAGTAGATAAACTGCAAGATGTCCAAGATAAGTTGCAACGGGATTTGGCTTCAGCAAAAAATGTACGCATTTCACTTGAGCAAAAACGACAGCTTGCGATCTTGGAAGAGCGACGTGCCGCCGAAGCAAGTAAAACCCCGGGGCAATCTAAGATTTGGCGAACTGGTGGACCAACTGGAAAGAGCACCTCGCGAACAACAGAAGCACAGCGCCTTAAAGCGGTTGAGTTCGCCCAACGCCAAGTCCTTGCTAAAAAACCGTATGTCTGGGGCGATGAAGGTCCCAACGCTTTTGATTGCTCTGGCTTAGTTTATGCCGCTTACAGGTATGCGGGACTTGGTTGGCCAATTTGGGATCGTCTCAATTCAGGTCTCTATTACACCTATACCAAACAGATTCCGCTGGCTCAGATGCAACCGGGTGATCTTATTTTTTACTCATATAAAGGAACTATCTCTACCATCCACCATATGAGTATTTACGCTGGCAATGGCATGATGTGGGAGGCGCGTTCGACCAAATCCGGGTTGCGTTATTCAGATATTTATAGCGTGCCTGGCATGATGCCATTTGCCGGAAGAGTGTAGAAGTGTTTAGGAAGGTACTCGCCGGCGGCCTGGTACTTAGCTTGTTTGCGTTACCGAATGCAGTTGCAGATTCGCATCAAGCTTTTTCCCATCTCCATGACGTGCGAGTTTTTGGCAATGAGATTCTGCTTGGGACGCATGAAGGTTTGTACAAGTACATCGATCGGGACAGTTTTAAAAAGATAGGAGAGGAGAGTCATGATGTGATGGGATTGAGCGTGTTCGGCAAACGTATTTTCGCCAGCGGTCATCCAGCACCTGGGTCATCTTTGCCCAATCCGGTGGGATTATTGATGTCATCCGATAAAGGCGTGACCTGGAAAAAGATTTCCTTGCAAGGGAAAACGGACTTTCACTTTTTAGAGGTGGCAAGTAATCAGATTTACGGCGTCGATGCCGGGAGCGGAGAACTTATGTACTCTGCTAACTTGGGAAAGAGTTGGAAGAATCTGGGCCGAAATACCTTTTCCGATATTGCAATTAATCCGCGGGTAAAGGGATCGGCGTTGGCACTTCGTGATGGCAAACTCTATACAAGTAATGATTTATTGAAAACAATCAAAGAAGTAAAAACGGGAATGACCCTAACTTCAATTGATTGGAGTAAGAAGAGTTTGCTTGCTGCCTTTGGAAATAGCCTCATGCGTTCGGTAGATGGTGGAAAAACTTGGAGTAAGGTAAAAACCTTTGCCGCCGCGATTGGCTCCATTTCTCAGTCCGAGACTTTGATTGTGGCAATTGCCGGCAACACAATTCAACAGTCTCGCGATAACGGAAAAACATTTATTCACAAATAGAAAGGCAAAAGCCTTCCTGTTAAATCAAACCTTTATCTAAGCCAACTAAGACCTGGACCGCACGCTCGCCCAGCTCCTCCAAGTCAGATAATCGCTTTAGCCCATTTACTTGTTGACTCATGCGGTGATTTTTTGAGAACGCCTCTTTATGGCGATCAAGAAAGTCCCAATACAAAGTCGTAAAAGGGCAAGCGGTATCGCCAACCCGCAATTTAGGATCATAAATACAGCTTTTGCAGTAACTGCCCATGCGCGAAATGTAGGCACCACCTGCGGCATAAGGTTTGCTCATCATGGCGCCACCATCGGCATGCAAACCCATGCCAATGATATTTGGGACCATAACCCATTCAGTTGCATCGATAAATACTTCCCGCATCCAATCCAGAAATTGTTGCGGATTGGTGCCGGTAATGAGGGCAAGATTGCTCAACACCATTAGCCGTGGAATGTGGTGCACCCAGGCGCGTTGCTCGATATCGGAAACGATGGTCTTGACGCAGTTCATCGAAGTTTTCTTAGAATCGGTAAATAGTGGTAGCAGCTTCCTATTTGCGCCTAACTGATTGTTTTCCCGGTAGCTTTCACCAAAATACCAGTACATCCCATTTACATATTCCCGCCAGCCAATAATTTGGCGAATAAAACCTTCGGCTGATGCTATTGGTATCTCACCGGTTTCAAAGGCAGTTACAGCGGCAGCAATAACTTCTGTTGGGTGCAACAAGCCGTTGTTTAGGTAAGGGCTAAGCAGTGAGTGGTGCAACGCCCAGTTATCCGCCGCCATTGCGTCTTCATACGGACCAAATTCGGCAAAGTGGTTATCGATGAAGTTTTGTAGTTGTGCTAGCGCACCGGCACGAGTGGTGGCCCATGATGTACTGGGGGCGTACTTGAGTTCTTGTGCAACCGCTTGGTCGATTTCATCAAGCTCATGTTCCAGATAGGGCGGCCATGTGTAATTTTTCGGCGGTGGTAAGCGATTTTCTTTATCGAAGTTCCAAGCCCCACCAACTGGCTTAGTACCTTCGACTAAAATATTTAGTCGTATTCTTTGGGCACGATAGAAATTTTCCATTAAGTAATTTTTTTGGCCATCGGCCCATGCCACAAAGAGTGGGCGAGGGGTGAGGAAGAAATCGTTTTCGACATATTCAACGCCATAATCTTGCAAAGCTTTAAATTGTCGGTACGAAGATGGTTGCGCCGCGACGATTGGCGAGCCCGGAAACTCTGATCGAACTTTATTCAATCCCGCGATCGTTGTTTTTGCTTTTACATAATGAACGGAGTAACCAAGATCTTGCATGTGACCAGCAAAGTGTCGTGCTGATGAAATTAGAAAATGTAGCCGTTGACCATGCCAGTTACGCCCGCTTGTCATGCGCGCACTCTCAACCATGAGTATTACATCTTGTGTTGGATCGCTTTCTTTCAGCGCACCATATTTTTCATTGAGTTGATCGAAGGGAACATAAATCAGCCGTTTCATAAGACAATTTTACTGCCCGAACTCAAAATTAGGAGGTAACATCTTTTTTAGCAAACTTTTCAATTGCTAATGCGAAGAAAAATACACCGCACATGAAGCAGTAAGCAGCGCCGCGAATCATCTGCGACCAATCGATGCTGCTAGACAGGGCATCAAACCAGGTGAATGCATAATGCACGGGCAGCCAGTCTCGAATCGCCCCTAAGGCGGTGATGGTGTCCAAGATATTGAGCAGAATCGAGATACCAACGGCAACACCAACCGCACCCAGAGGAGCATCAGTTCTAACACTTAAATAAAAGGCCAGACCTGCCACAAAGAGCAATGAGATTGCTAAGTAGATTGTGATGATGGCAATTCTAGAAACAGCGGTGACATTATCGAAGGTTGCACCTAGTGGAGTTTGCAGCGGCTTCGAGCCAAAGGCGATCCAACCAACCAACCAGGCGCTAAGTGGAACCAGGACAACGGCAATCAGCGAAAGGGTCAGACTTACCTTTATTTTTTGCAGCAACAAGCGGGTCCGTGGTACCGGTGATGCCAGCAAGTAACGCAAGGTCGACCAAGATGCTTCACTGGCAACCGTGTCCCCATTAAATAATGCAATCACGGTAACAAGAAGAAACGGCGTTGAAAAATAAAGCATTGTTGTTGTGAAGTTTGCCGCACCTATTGTTGCCAAGCCAATCAGATCAGTTGTTCCAGAACCCAACCGCGTGGGTCCACCACTATTTCCGGAAGGTCCAAATTTCACCGCGATCGCCACAAGAATTGGCAGAGAAAGTACGAAGCCGTAGGCAAAGACGGTGCGCTTGCGCTTTAGTTGTCGGTACAGCTCAACTCTGTACGGCAACGTCTTTTGACTTTGATAGCTCATGATTGAACCTTTCCAATTACCAAGTCATCACCAATTAATTCCAGAAAGATCTCTTCCAAAGAACGAGATTGACGATTCTTGGTCAAAATCTTTTTCATTGGCCCAAAGGCAACTAATTTGCCGCGGTGCATCAAGACCACATCGGTACAAGTCTGCTGAACTTCAGCAAGCAAGTGCGAGGAAACAATTACGGTGCGACCGGTAGCCGCATAATCTCTAAGAACCAATCGCATCTCAGCGATTTGTTGTGGGTCTAGGCCATTGGTTGGCTCATCAAGTACAAGTAAATCTGGCATCCCCAGCATCGCTTGCGCAATTGCTAATCGCTGACGCATACCTTGGCTGTAGGAGCGGACTTTTTTATCTAACGCGGTTCCTAAATTAGCGATCGCAATTACTTCAGTTAGATAATTTTCACCGGTTCTACCAATTGATTTCCAATAGAGATCTAAATTTTCCCGACCAGAAAGGTGGGGTAGAAAACCTGGGCCCTCCACAAAACTTCCTAAATTAGCAAGCGAAGGTGAGCCTGGGTAAACCGCCTTTCCACCCAAGTAGATTGCACCATTGGTAGGGAAAATTAGCCCCATCAACATTCGAAGCACTGTGGTTTTTCCAGCACCATTTGGTCCCAATAACCCAAGAACCTGTCCCCGACTTACCGTAAAGGAGAGATCTGAAACGGCCTGGTAGCCATCTTTGTACACCTTAGACAAGTTTTCGATGCTGACTAAGAAATCTTCTTCACCGGTGGTTTTGGAACTCTTTGGTCGTCGCAAGTAAGTGAATGCGATACCAGCAAACAGGGTGAGCAAGGCAATGATGGGCCAGAGAAAGTTACTGGTTGAGCTAGTCGTTGTCGTTGCTAGCAAGGTTGGTACTTCTAGTGCAGCTAAGGCTGTAACAGTGTAGAAGGCCGACTCTTTCGTAAGTTCATACCCTTGATCGGTGCTAGATATGCCAACCGCAATTTTATCGCCGGCCGCAACATCAACAATCACCGCTGGCAGTTCCACCTGGATATCCATACCACTTGCTGGAATATTTTCTAGCTTCACCGGTGCAACGATGCCGTTGGGTTGAACCGTGCCACCACTTGGTGATCTGGTGACCAGCGAGAAGAAGAGGGTTGCTTTTCCGGTGCTACTTGTAACTCGAACTTTAACGGTAGCAGCACCCACAATTGAGATTGAAGTAAGTAGGGGTTCACTTTCGATGAAGGCACTTTGCCCTGGGATGAATGCTGGACTAAAACCGGCAACATTAGAAAGTACGGTTGAGGCAAGTGCGCCCGCGGATCCGATACCGGGCAACGCCGAGATCGCGCTCGGAATTCCACCAACGGGGTAGGCGATCGGTGCCGGCTGCGGCGAAAGCTCGATCTGCTTCGGAGCGGATAGGTTAGGAAGCTGATCTGACTTAAATACCTTCGGGATAACGGTTGAGTCTTGCAGCGAGATCGAGCCATTTACTTTGGTAAATTGAAAAGTTGGGAAGGTGCTCTTGTCGCCCTTCAAATTTTTGTTAAACCAGCGCAAGCTTTGTTGCAAAAGATATTTTTTATCATCGGGGCCGCCATCATGACCACTTGCATGCCAAATCATGGAAAGTTTTTCGGGGGGAAGTGATTTCGCGAGAATCGTCGCGCTTTTCAAGCTCTCCGAAAGCGGAAACAGCGAATCTGCTTGTCCTTGCATCAGCAAAGTAGGAACTTTGATTGAGCTGATGAAGGCATTAGGTGAAACAG
>Ga0209284_10006152_pt1 | contig 11794 bp, 7 predicted proteins | sample FRY03_FD_187211 | JGI IMG/M metagenome (GOLD analysis project Ga0209284, IMG submission 187211) | Freshwater microbial communities from Lake Fryxell liftoff mats and glacier meltwater in Antarctica - FRY-03 (SPAdes) (version 2) | ecosystem: Environmental > Aquatic > Freshwater > Ice > Glacier... | reverse complement strand
TGGTGCCATCAATTTGAAGCGTGATGACCGCGGCATCGCCGTCGATATCTGCTTGCAACGCGAGGCGCGCCGCGTTGGTCGTTGTGCCGCGGATGGTGCACGCTGCGCGGTCGATTGTGAGGTCGGCGTTGCTTGGATCGAGCGCGGTGATTTGCGCGTCAATGGTAATCCATCCATTCGTCGCATGAATGGATGGCGAGAGTGTGGTGAATGAAATGTGGTTGCGGGACTCCGGATGGGGTAGTGTTCGCTCGCGCAAGAATTCCATGAGTGCAGGATCATCGACGCATGCGTTGCCCCACCAATGACCGGCGCTGGGCTGCTCGTGATAGACGAAGTCGGGATGGAACGCGCCGAGTTGTGCGCGCATCTGCCGCGCCTCTGCAACGGGGACGGTTTCGTCTGCGTCGCCGTGTAATACAAAGACACCTTGCGTGGAATAATTTTCTTTCAGCAGAAGTGTGCGGCTTGGATTGTTCGCACGGTCGAGAATATTTCCAACGAAATCGTCTGGTCCGGTTGATGCGCTTGGCGTGTTGACATAGGTGAAGAATGAAATCCATCCAGCTGATGGCGCGATCGCAGCGAAAAAATCGCTGAAATGTGCGCCAATTTGCCATGTTCCGTGACCTCCCATCGAATGGCCGGTCAACCATTGCCGGCGAGGGTCGGTATGAAATCGCTGTCGTGCTGTGTTGAGAACTTCGATCGCATCGAGTCGTCCCCAATCTTCCCATGCGAATCCATATGGTCGTCGATTTGTTGGGGCGACGATGTATGCCCAATCGCGCGGCGCGTAACAGCGCGCTTGCCCGATCGCTTCGACGCCGGCGCCGTGCAGGGTGAGGATGAGTCCGGGTTGTGTTGTTGTTGTTGTGGTTGCTGCGGCGGACGCACCGGCAGGGGGTTGCAAAGCGGGAACGACGGCGAAGTATTGCGCGCTGGAATCCATCGCGCTGAGAAAAGTTTCTTTGCGGGTTGTGGCCGCGGCGACGACGACGAGTTCAATGTTGGTTTCGTCAACTGCTCCCTTGGGATCGCCTTCCTTGGAATCGGCGTGCACAAGCGCAACGCGAAAGCGAGCTGGGCCGATCAAGCCAAATGGGCCGCTGCGAATTTGTGCGGGCGCTTTGATGACGCCAAGAGCGAGGATGTCGTTGACGGGAGTTCGAGTGGTTGTTCCATCTTGCGACTCAATCTCGAGCGCAAGATTGGTCGCGTTCGTGTTGGACGCGTTGATGAGACGAATTCCAATCCATGAGTCGAGTGGTTCACCCAGCACAAGGTCTGGCGCGGTGAGGTCGTTGGTGTCAATTTGTGCGCCGACCATTCGCGGCGCGACGAGGCGAGCCTTGATTGGTCCACGATCACTGGCGAAAAATATTTCGTTGGCACCCTTCTTGATCTCGAGTGGGATGCGCTGATATCCCAGCGAATAAAGATCTCCCATGTGCGGCGCGTTGCAATACACCATCGCTGACCCTGTTGATTCCAAGATCATGATTTGATCGGTTGGACTTTCAAATGTGAGCAACAGATATCCATTTGCAAATGAGGCGAGATCGAAGAGGCCGTTCGCATCGGCGTTCACTTCTTTCCAGACAGCTTGCGTTGCGCCCGGGTCGGGTGTTGGTTTCGCTTGAATTGAAGGCGGAATCGCGATGGAGTCACCTGTCTTGGGATGGAAGTCGCCATTCATCAAGCGCGCCGCAACACCATCGATGAGGATGACAGATCTGCTTACGCGTGCGACGCCGGCGATGGCGAGCCCACGATTTGCGGTGATGGTCGTCGAGGGCGCAGGGCTTTGAGTGTGTGGTGTTGCCAGAGCGAGCGCGAGAAAAAGTGAGATCAACATCACGAGAACTTACCCGCCAAATCCTTCGACCTCACCGTGCTCGATGCGGTAGAGGCCCAGCAGGAATTTCCCAGCTGCGAATGGCTCGATGCGAAGTGTGCCTCGGATGGTGCCATACTGAATGAGATGTTTGCCGCGAACAGCGACTGATTTTTCTAGTCGCACTTCGATGCAGTCAAATGGAGTGGGAGGTGTTCCGATGCAGCAGCCGTCCCAGCGATTGCGCATGACGAGAAGTTCGCTGGTGAAATCTGTGGCGACTGGCGGCGCGAGATAGCCGCTGATTTCAACGGATGTTCCGTCAAGAATCGAAATATATTTCGGCAGAATCACTTGGCCAGCGGGAGCTGCATTATTGTCAGCGGACATCATGAGCGGCCATGTGACGCGATATGGATCGGAGGTCGATCCTGTTCCTGAGACATCAAATCGTCCGTCGAGTTGCAATGTTCTTGCGTCGACGCGCACAACGCCGGCAGGCTCGGCAGCGGTCGGCGTTTGGGTGTCGATCGTCGTGCCAGTGGGCGCCGATGTGGACGGTGATTGTGCCAGTGCTGTGGCATCCGCGTGCGTGGGCGTTGGGGTTGCGGCTTTCGCGTCTGCGACTTGGCGATCGATATCGACTGCGACATGATTTTCTTTGATGCGCGTTTGGCTCTTCACGATGATCGCCGCAAAGATGACAATCGCGATGATGATCCAGAACCAACGCATGACGCGCGATGTTATGTCGGGAGTGCGGCGAAAATCATCTGCGCGCATTCATCCGGCGTGCTGCTGTCAGTGCGCACATGCACTTCGGGTTTTCGTGGCGCTTCATATGGATCAGAAACGCCTGTAAATGCAGGTATTTCTCCCGCACGCGCTTTCTTGTAAAGACCCTTTGGATCGCGCGCTTCGGTCACCGTCAGCGGAGCGTCCACGAAGACTTCGACGAATGGCACACCGATCGTCGCATGCCGCGCTCGCACTGCATCGCGGTCGAGTTGATATGGACTGACCAAACTTACGATCGCGATCGCACCACTTTCCGCCAACGCCAGCGCACATTCACCGGCACGGCGCACAGCCTCGGCGCGGCCGTGCGCATCAAAGCCAAGTCCGGCGTTGAGTCCATGACGAAGTGTGTCGCCATCCAAAATGATCGCGGGCCGTTTCTGTGCAAGGAGTGCGGCCTCCAGCACGAGCGCGATCGTGCTCTTGCCCGAGGCTGGCAAACCAGTGAGCCATACTGTGCAACCACGCCGTCCGAGCAATTGAGTTCGGCACTCAAGATCGAGTCGCGTGTGTGGGATCGCACCTGGAGTTGGATTCGGTGTGTGATCGGTCATGGCGAGTTCCACAATCCGAATTGCCAGATCAGCATGGCAATGGTTGTGATGAGTAACAGAATGTTGAGCGGTAAACCAAAGCGCACAAAATCGCTGAATCGATATCGACCGGGACCGGAGATCATCAGGTTGGTCGTGTATCCGATTGGTGTTGCGAATGCTGCGCTTGCGGCGAAAAGGACCGCGAAGACGAATGGCATTGGATCGGCGTTCGCGCTCGCCGCAGTTCCAAGCGCCAGCGGAAAGGCAATCGCCGCGGCCGCTGCATTCGAGATGAACAAAGTCAAGACCATGGTTGTTGCATACACAGCGATAAGACTTGTGATCGTCGAAGCAGCACCTGAAGCATTCGAGCCGGCAAGGCCGACAATGAATCTGCCGAGATTTGCGCCCAGACCGCTCGCTTCAACGGCGAGTGAGAGGCCAAGTCCCGCGCCGATGACGATCAGAATGGAGAGGTCGATTGATGAGCGCGCATCCGCCGCGCGAAGGCATCCGAGAGCCACCATTGCGATTGCGGCCGCGAGCGCAGGGGCGAGCATGCTGCCAGAAATAATCGCAGTCACAATCATCGCAGTCAGAATCAAAATGGCAATGCCGGCGCGTCCCGGTCGCATGTCGGAATTCGGCAGTGCGCTGACGAGATAGAAGTCTTTGCTCGAGCGATTGCGTGCAAGAAAACTTTCGTTGGCTTCGATCAAAAGTGTGTCTCCGGCTTGGAGCACAATGTCGCCGATGCGTCCACTGACGCGCTCACCGTTTCTCGCGACCGCGATCACGGCGGCGTCATAGCGCGCGCGAAAACCGAAATCACGAATGGATTGTCCAAGCCCCGGAAATGAATTGCTGACCACGGCTTCGACCAAGCCCTTCATTCGTGCATCGTTCGCTGGTTTGGTGTCGGCGTCTTGGTTTAAGCCCGGCATCGAGCGTAAGTTCACGATTTCTTCGATAACTCCAGCGAAAATCAAACGATCGCCGCCTCGCAATCGTTGGTCGGGCGATGGTGCGGCGATGCAATCGTCACCGCGTTCGATCTCGACAAGAAATAATCCGGTGAGCCGCCGCAATCCAGCTTGAGCAATGGTGCGACCCTCGAGTGGACCGCCACTGGCCACCGCAAGTCGAGCGGTGTATTGACGAGGATCGCGTTCTGGTTCGATGACTGGCACGCGCGCCACGAGCAATCGTGGTGCGAAGAAGATGATGTAGAGAAGTCCGACGACTGCAACCACAACGCCAACCATCGTGATGTCAAAGAATCCGATCGTTCGAAGCCCAATATTCGAATGGCGCATCGATGCTTCAACAAGTCCGGCAACGACAAGATTTGTGCTTGTGCCGATGAGAGTGAGTGTGCCACCGAGGGTTGCGGCAAAGCACATCGGCATGAGCAATTTTGAAGGCGACATGCGCTCGCGCTTGGAAAAGACCAGCGTTGCAGGCGTGAGGACTGCGACGATGGGAGTGTTGTTGAGCACGGCGCTCAGGCACGCAGTCGGAATGCACATCCATGCGATGGTGGCGCGAAGTCCCTTGCCCGGCCGCAGCAGTAGCGATGAGAGCCACCGAATCGTTCCGGTGTTCTGCATGCCGGCGGCGACGACGAAGAGGGCGGCCACAGTGAGCAATCCCTCGTTGCCGAATCCGCGGATTGCAGCGACGGGCGTGATCACTCCAGCAATGACGACCACGGCAAGCGCACCCGCGAGCGCGACATCGGCTGCCCGTCCACGCGCCATCAGCATGACGGCCGCCGCGAGCGACAGGCCGACCAGCCATGGTTGCCATACTGTTGGATCCATCTCACGAAAGAGTAACGCAACCGATACGCTTTCGGGAGTGCATTCATGAACCAGTTCACGCACCTTGACATTCTCGAAGCGGAGGCGATTCACATCTTGCGTGAGACCGCCGCGTCATTCGAGCGGCCCGTGCTGATGTATTCGATTGGCAAGGATTCGACGGTGTTGTTGCACTTGGCGATGAAAGCGTTCTGGCCTTCAAAGCCGCCGTTTCCGTTTCTGCATATCGACACGACTTGGAAGTTCCGCGAGATGATTGCGTTTCGAGATGAGACGGCCGCGAGGCTTGGCATTGACTTGCGCGTGCATATCAATCAAGAGGGTGTGCGCCAGGGAATGTCGCCGCTGACGCATGGCAGCAAGATGCATACAGATGTCATGAAGACGCAAGCTCTGCGGCAGGCGCTCGAGACGGGCAAACATGATGCGGCGATTGGTGGCGCGCGGCGCGACGAGGAAAAGAGTCGTGCGAAGGAACGCATCTTTAGTTTTCGAGATCGCAATCACCGATGGGATCCAAAGAATCAGCGACCGGAACTTTGGAATCTTTATAACACTCGCCTGCATGATCAGGAAAGCATTCGAGTCTTTCCGCTTTCGAATTGGACCGAGCTTGATGTATGGCTCTATATATATAGACACAATTTGCCAGTTGTTCCGCTGTATTTTGCCAAGACGCGTCCGATTGTCCAGCGCGATGGCATGCTGATTATGCGTGATGATGATCGTCTGGTCTTGAAGCCCGGGGAAAAAATCGAGCAGCGTTGTGTGCGATTTCGGACACTCGGTTGTTATCCGCTGAGTGGCGCGGTCGATAGTAAAGCAGACACACTCGAGAAAATTATTGAGGAAATGCTGTTGGCGCGAACCAGCGAACGACAGGGCCGACTCATTGATCATGATCAGTCTGGCAGCATGGAAGAGAAGAAGCGTGAGGGATATTTCTGATGTCGTTTTCGTTTACGGCCGGCGATTCAGTCGGTGAGTATTTCAAGCGATATAACAGCAACGAACTGTTGCGATTTCTCACATGTGGTTCGGTCGATGACGGCAAGAGCACGCTGATTGGGCGCTTGTTGCATGACACTGGACGGATTTATGACGATCACTTGAAAGCGATCGAAGCCGACAGCAAAGCGCATGGCACGCAGGGTGGAGCTTTGGACTTGGCGTTTGTTGTTGACGGATTGAAAGCCGAGCGCGAGCAGGGGATCACGATTGATGTGGCGTACCGATATTTTTCCACGGCGCGGCGCAGTTTTATTATCGCGGATTGTCCCGGCCACGAGCAGTACACGCGCAACATGGCGACAGGCGCGAGTCATTGTCAGTTGGCGATCACCTTGATTGACGCTCGGCATGGTGTCAGCACGCAGACGCGGCGTCATGCATATATCGCGAGCTTGCTTGGGTTGCAGCAAGTGGTCGCAGCGGTGAACAAAATGGATCTGATCGATTGGAGTGAGGCGCGTTTCCGCAAGATCGAAACGGAGTTCATCGCATTTTGTGCCAAGCTTGGTATCGCCGATCCCATCGTCGTTCCCATCAGCGCACTGACTGGCGAGAATGTTGTCTCGCGCGGGAAGAACACTCCGTGGTACAGCGGATCGCCGATCTTGGAATTGCTCGAGTCGGTTCCGATTTGTCATCCCGCAGCGGACGCGCCGTTTCGTATGCCGGTGCAGTATGTGATTCGCCCCTCGCTTGATTTCCGCGGATTTGCAGGCACGATTGCATCTGGAAGTGTGAAGGTCGGCGATCGTGTTCGCATCTTGCCGTCGGGTCGCGAGACACGAGTGCGGCGAATCGCGCGCGCGCCAGAAGATGGTGGAGATCTGTCGATTGCGGTTGCGCCGCAAAGTGTGGTCATGACTCTTGAGAGCGAAGTGGATTGCAGTCGCGGTGATGTGATCGCGGGCATCGGTGGTCCGTGTGATCTGATCGTTGCGCAGTCGATCGAGGCGGATGTCGTGTGGATGGACGAAGCGCCGCTGATGGCCGGCAAGATGGTGATGTTGAAACATGCAACGAAGTTGACCGCCGCACGGGTGATTCGCGTGCGCCACCGTGTCGATGTGAACACACTTCAGACGCATGTGGCTGACACGCTGAGTCTCAACGATATTGGCCGCATAGAAATCGAGACGGAGCTGCCGCTCTCGTTCGATCCGTATCGAAAAGTTCGGCAGATGGGCGCCATCATTTTGATCGATCGAACGACCAACGCAACGGCTGCGGCTGGAATGATTCGAACGGGCGATGCGGCGGATCCGCATGCCAAGCGCGCGCACTGGGAGACTGCGCCGATTTCATCGGTTGCGGCGCCAGTTGGGCAGAGTTTGGTAAGTGTCCGCGAGCGATCCGATCGTTGGCGGCAGAAACCAATAGCGATTCTTTTTTATGGCCCCAGCGGAAGCGGCAAGACACGAGGTGCATTTGCGCTGGAGCGCGCATTGTGGCAACGCGGTCACGCCGCAATTGTGTTGGATGGCCAAATGTTGCGAGCAGGAATGAGTCGCGACTTATCGTTCACCGCCGAAGACCGCAGCGAAAATCTGCGGCGCGCCGCGGAATTTGCGCGCATTTTGCTGGACCAAGGGTTCGTGGTGATCCTGAGTATGGGTGCACCCCAAGAGAAAGCGCGCGAGCTTGCCGAGCAACTCATCGGTGCAGAACGATTCATGGCGGTGGATTGCACACAAGAATCATCGAGAGATTCTGGCGCGGTGTTGCAGCGCGTGATGGATCGAATCACGCTGAGTTGATGCGGACTGAATGCGCTGACGCTCTCGACCGCAAATCAAGGATCGCGATGTTGCTCCGATACCTGGAATCGGGGTAGGGACCGCGGCGGCGACGGCTTTGTGCTCGTATAAAGAGGTGCGGGGATACCCGAGATACGATTTCTGTCCTTCTCAAACGGCCAGATTTATCAATATCTGTCCTTCTCATAAAGACAGTCTGTGGTATTTATCCAGTGGATGTCGGGCTGATCGACGCCTTCGACACCAGTGGACAGCCGAACACGGGCCACGCGCTCGAGACCACCGTCTACAACGAGCTGTCGCGGCGCGGTGCGGATGTCGCCTATGTAAAGACTGCCGAGGGGTTCGAGGTCGACTTCTTGGCGCGGCATCCTGACGGCCGGCAGGAACTCATACAGGTATGTGCCGATGCATCGGAGCCGGCGACTTGGAATCGCGAAACCCGCGCTCTGGACGCCGCGCATGTCGAGCACCCGAGAGCCGAGCGCATCGTCGTGGTCCTTGACGCGGTTGCCGCGCGGTCGCTTTCTCACCCGAAGACACGCGTGGTGCCCGCGCATCAGTGGTTGCTGTCGTCGGAGTGAACGCGGTGTGCAATGCAGATTCAAAGATCAAAGCGATCTAAGTTCATTACCTTTACCCATGCGGCTATGAAGTCGCGCACAAACTTTTCTTTGGCGTCGGCGCTGGCGTAGACCTCTGAGAGTGCGCGCAGTTGGGAGTTCGATCCAAAGACGAGATCGACGCGGCTGGCGGTCCATTTGGTCTTGCCTGTGTGGCGATCTTTGCCTTCGAAAGTTTCTTGCGTATCGCTTGTGGCCGTCCATGTGTTGTTCATGTCAAGCAGGTGCACGAAGAAGTCGTTGGTCAGCGCGCCGGGATGTTTGGTGAAGACGCCGTGCGCAGAGCCATCATGGTTCGCGCCCATCACGCGCATGCCACCGACCAACACCGTCATTTCGGGCGCGGTCAGCGTGAGCAGATTTGCGCGATCGACAAGCAAATGCTCGGCGCGTCGCGTGTTGCTGGCGCCGAGGTAATTGCGAAACCCATCGGCCGCAGGTTTAAGCACCACGAACGACGCGACATCGGTCTGCTGCTGCGAGGCGTCGGTGCGACCTGAGACAAACGGCACGGTGGTCGCCACGCCACCATCCTTCGCCGCTTTTTCTACTGCGGCGCATCCGGCGAGCACGATCATGTCGGCGAGGGAGATGTGCTTCTGACCGCTGGCGTCGGCGCTGTTGAATTGCTGGCGAACTGTCTCGAGTGTCTTGAGCACTTTCGAAAGCGCTTCGGGATTGTTTACCGGCCAATTTTTCTGCGGCGCAAGAGAAATGCGCGCGCCGTTCGCGCCGCCGCGCTTGTCGGTGCCGCGGAATGTGCTTGCTGAAGCCCATGCGCATGAAACAAGTTCGCCGACTGTCAGTCCCGACGCGAGCACTTTCGCTTTCAGCGAAGCGATGTCTTGCGCTTGGATTGGCTGGTGCGAATTTGCGGGCAGTGGGTCTTGCCACAGGAGTTGTTCCTTCGGCACGAGCGGACCGAGATAGCGCGCGATCGGACCCATGTCGCGATGCGTCAACTTGAACCACGCGCGCGCGAATGCGTCGGCGAGTGATTTTGGATCCTTGTGAAAACGCCGCGAAATTGGCTCGTATATGGGATCCATTCGAAGTGCAAGATCCGTGGTGAGCATCACTGGCGCGTGGCGCTTCTTCGCGTCGTGCGCATCGGGAACCGTCGTGGCTGCGGACTCGTCGGTGGGAATCCACTGATGCGCGCCCGCTGGACTCTTGGTTAATTTCCACTCGTATCGAAAGAGCGTGTCGAAGAAACTGTTGTCCCACGCGGTCGGTGTTGGAGTCCACGCACCTTCGAGTCCGCTGGTGATGGTGCTGCCTGCGTTGCCGGTGCCGAACGAATTGCTCCAGCCCAATCCCATCTCTTGCAGAGGTGCGCCTTCGGGTGCTGCGCCAACATGCTTCGTCGGATCGGCCGCGCCGTGTGTCTTGCCGAATGTGTGACCGCCGGCGATTAGTGCGACGGTTTCTTCATCGTTCATCGCCATGCGTAGGAATGTCTCGCGAATATCGTGGGCGGATGCCATCGGATCGGGTTTGCCGTTTGGACCTTCGGGATTCACATAGATCAGGCCCATTTGCACGGCCGCGAGCGGATTTTCCAGAACGCGTTCGCCCATATGTCGCTGATCGTCGAGCCACTTCTTTTCCGCGCCCCAATATGTCTCGTCGGATTCCCAGACATCGGCGCGGCCGCCGCCGAATCCAAATGTCTTGAAGCCCATCGATTCAAGCGCAACATTGCCAGCGAGAATGATCAGATCGGCCCACGAAATTTTCTTGCCGTACTTCTGCTTGATCGGCCAGAGCAGTCGCCGTGCTTTGTCGAGACTGACATTGTCGGGCCAACTATTCAGCGGCGCGAATCGTTGCATGCCGGCGCCGCCTCCGCCGCGACCGTCACTCACGCGATATGTTCCCGCACTGTGCCATGCCATGCGAATGAAGAGCGGACCGTAATGGCCATAGTCCGCGGGCCACCAGTCTTGTGACGAAGTCATCAGCTTCACGAGGTCGTTGTTGAGGGCAGCGAAGTCCAGCGATTTGAATTCCTTCGCATAGTCGAAGTCTTTATCCATCGGGTCGATCGCGGGAGGATTTTGCTGAAGCACCTTCAGGTCGAGTTGGTTTGGCCACCACTCTTGGTTCGTGGAACCTTCGGCTGGATTTCGACTGAAGGTGGCGGTGAATGGGCATTTGGCAGGGGTGGTCGAGTCGGTCGGGGTGTTCGTGTTGTTCATGCTGGTCATGGTGATGGCTCCCTGTGGTGACGGTGAATCGAATGGGCAAGTTTAGCCAAGGAACTGCTTCGGCATCTGCTCTGGTGGGATCACGCGCCAAGCGCCACGAGATCCGATGTCAACGGCGATGATTGAAGCGAAGTAAATTCGCGTGGCGGTCTAGCACGAGGAAGCAATCTTCTTGTCTTGTCGTCGTGTGCTCGGTTTGTGTGGACTTGTTTCGGTCGGCAATGAAATGGAGTCTCTCATGTCAAAATATGCACCGAAACCTGAAAATAAATTTACCTTTGGCTTGTGGACTGTTGGCAATGTTGGACGAGATCCATTTGGAGGACCGGTCCGCGAGGCGAAGTCGCCTGCGGATCTCGTGAGATTGCTCGGCGAAGTTGGCGCGTATGGCGTCAACTTTCACGACAATGATTTGATTCCGATCGATGCGTCACTCGCCGAGCGCGAGCACATTCTGAGGGACTTCCGCAAGGCGCTTGCGGATACGGGCGTGGTCGTTCCGATGGCGACGACGAACTTATTCGGCGAAGCGATCTTTAAGGACGGCGCTTTCACATCCAACGATTCGAAGGTTCGGGCTTATTCACTGCAGAAAACGATGCACGCGATGGATCTTGGCGTGGAGCTCGGCGCAAAGATTTTTGTCTTCTGGGGTGGACGCGAGGGCACGGAGAGTGATGCCACCAAAGACCCGATCACGGCGATCAAGCGTTCGCGTGATGCGATGAACTTCTTGTGTGAGTATGCGCTCGACAAGAAATACGATTTGAAATTCGCGCTCGAGGCCAAGCCGAATGAACCGCGCGGCGACATGTACAACGCAACGACAGGCCACATGTTGGCGTTCATCAACACGCTCGATCATCCGCAGATGGTTGGCGTGAACCCAGAGGTGGCGCACGAAAGTATGGCGGGGCTTAATTTTGTCCACGGTGTGGCGCAGGCCATGGAAGTGGGCAAACTCTTCCATATTGATTTGAACGATCAGGCATTTGGTCGTTATGACCAAGACTTTCGCTTTGGTGCGGTGAATCTCAAGAGCGCATTTTTCCTTGTCAAATTATTGGAAGACAACAAATACGATTCATGCCGTCACTTCGATGCGCATGCGTACCGCACCGAAGACTATGAAGGCGTCAAGGATTTCGCGCGCGGTTGCATGCGCACCTATCTGATCTTGAAGGAGAAAGCGGCGCAGTGGA
>Ga0209284_10006150_pt1 | contig 11799 bp, 17 predicted proteins | sample FRY03_FD_187211 | JGI IMG/M metagenome (GOLD analysis project Ga0209284, IMG submission 187211) | Freshwater microbial communities from Lake Fryxell liftoff mats and glacier meltwater in Antarctica - FRY-03 (SPAdes) (version 2) | ecosystem: Environmental > Aquatic > Freshwater > Ice > Glacier... | reverse complement strand
TCCCGCGTAGTCAACTACATTAAAAAGGCGGCACGCCCGCAGGCAGCGTGCCGCCCCACACCCCAACACCACACCTCAGAACGGTATATCGATCATCGCTTCCTTGCTGCTGCCGTTGTTCACCGCTGCGAGGTTGCTCATGACGTTTTGATACTCAGGCGACGCTTCGATTTGCTCCCGCAGCCGAGGCCCAACACGCTCCAGCATGTCGGCGTTGAACTCGTCATCTTCGAGCGAGAAAAACAAATGATGCTCCGACAGCTTCGGTGCGGGAACGCCCTTCGGCATCCTCGCAATCGAGGCGATGTTTGCGTAGGTTTTCCCGTCACGCTCCGACGGAACAACGTTCAACATACACGCCTTCTCAATCAGGTTTTGCAGGCGAAAGTTGCCCAAGTCGTCCTCGGAAAACTTAGCACCACGCCACGATTCCAAATCCTTACGCATAGTCGCTTTCTCATTGCTGGAGAGCGTATACGTTTTTCCAATGCGGAACGGCGTACCGTCGGTGCGTAGCTCGTCGGGAATCTCCCACTGAATGAAGATCTTCCGCTTCGGCTTAGGCGGCTGCCCCTCGTAGCTTTCCTCATGCGTGCCGAGGTCGATAATCGCGTAGCAACAAGCTACATGATTACCTTCGGGGCATAACTCAAAGTTTCCGCCCTCATTCTTGGGTATCGTCAATGCCATCGTTCTTTTCCTCTACTAATTCACCGGCGTTATTCTTGGGTGCCAGCTTACCCATTGTTTCTTGTACTTCCTGCCCGCCCCACGGCTGCGGTACTTCCATCCACGCGAGCGTAAATTCGTTCGAATACTTTCTGCCCCAAAACGCCCTAATCGAAAAACCTGTCGATAGCACGACAGCGAGCGAGCGATTGTTATTTACGTCAAACCGCCACACGGTCGCGAACGTCAGCTTATTTTCCGCCAATTCGACAAGAGTTGGCGGACGGTTGCTAATCCATTCACTCATATAATTTACCCTCAAACCTGCTTAGCTTATTCGGCACTGTAACCCACCTCAACTCACTATGTAGCTTTATCGCCTGCGAAAGCTCATGCCTCTTAATTGCGTCGATCGACATTTTCACGCCAGTAGCTATGTGTCTGTAAAGCGGCTCGCGAGTCTCTTCCGCTTTCTTTTCCCAATACGCAAGCTCCGCTTCGATTGCTTCGATCGTCTCCTTATCTACCATTTTTAGCTCCCGCATACTTCTTCGAAAGTTCGTGTTGAGTGACGCCACATCGCCTGAGGCCGCCTGCCACGCGGTAGGTTCCCGCCCGTGATGTCGATATATGTTTCATTCCTCAGGATCGATCGAATCTGCCAAATACCAATCCCGGTAATCTTGTGGATTCGCTGTAGGCCGTTGAATTCGCGGTGGAGTTGGACGATATGCTTCACCTCGTTGTCTGCTAAGTCTCTCATTGATTCACCCTTTCAATTTCTTCATTCTCGATTAAATATCCCAGCATTTATGCTGACTTAATAATCGCTAGCGTCGATCCGCAGTGACTTATATGTATATTCGGCCCATTTCTTTCTTTGGCCTGCTTGGTTCCGGCGTTCCGGCGATTTTTGTTTCGCCAAATATTCTGGAGTCTCGCAATACGCTTTGTCCCTTAGTTTTACTTCGTCTTGCTTGCGGTACTTCGCCTGTTTTTCGCAAACGCAAACTTTGCATTTGCGTTTGCTACGTTTATAAAACTCAGTTTCTGGCTTTGTCTCCAAGCAATATGCGCATAGGAACATGGAAATTGCATGAATTTGAGCAACCGGCAACGTTTTACTCACTGATTTACCCTCTCGATCCCTTCCGTTGCCGTCGTTCTGTATCCGTCGAGGATGGCAAATAATTCCTCCTGTGCTTGATACGCTTTACCAACCGCCACTCGCGATTGCTGCTCGCTAATCGCATAACGCTCCACCTCGGCGCGGTAATATTTTAGGTCGTCCGCAACGTCGTCCGATTTGATCTTTCCCAGCAAGTAGCCGCAGACAAAGAAGATAACGCTTGTGATGGTCGCGGACGCTAAGATTGCCATAGTCATGATGCTTTACCCTTTAGCTTTCGTTGATATTTCGACACCGCCTTCAGACATTCATCTAAGCTCAAAGTGCCGTCGTAAATCACTTGAATACACCAGTCGCGAGGCAGACAATCCTCATCGGGCGTGGCACCGCAGAAGCGACATAGCTCCTCCATCTCCGCATCCATTTGCTCCCGGTGCCACGCCGCGAACCGTGCTATCTCACGTGCCCGCGTCAGCGTTGGCACGCCGTCGCGACCGTTGCGGAGTGGCTTTGGAGCCTGCCATTCGTGATACTCGCTTGGATCAATTGCCATTCGTCTTCCTTCGTTAAAAAGTATGAGGATTGCACATGTGCAACACGTGAAGAAAAGTATCGTGAGAGGGATGTACATGCGGCCTCCGTGGTGGTTGTTTTTCTTTGCCAAGCTTTTTTTGTGATTAACGAAATCACCAAGTCAGCTTGTTTCTGCAACCCTTGTTGATCAGCTCAAGCAGTGCCAGTGCTTCAATTTTTTCTCCGCCTTTTCCACACTCAGCACGCATTTGGCGTATTCGTACATCCATTTCTTTTTGGCTGTGCCTAGCAAGTTTGTCTCCGAACTTGTCAAGCACATCGACACGATCCGATAGCCTATGGCACAGAGCGAACAGTCCTCGGAGAACAGTGGACGAAACTGGAGAACCTTCGCATTGGGTTAAGCAAAATGACAAGCATCGTCTCGCAAGAACTTCATTTTGCTCAAGTAGTGAAAGTAGTGTACTGATGCACTTTATTTGATTGTCCTTGCTTGCGTTGAACGAAACCTCAATACCAAAATCAGCAAGCATCTTTGCTACTTTGTTTGCCGTTTGATCTTTAGCCACGACAGCGGCTTTGTATTTGTCAACTGAACTCACGTTTGAAATCATTAGGTTCTTGCCAAGGAACGCTCTGGCTTCGTCTGACAGTTCACTAATTGCATAAACCATACATGGCAAGAATTGAATGTCGTCGCGATAGAATGCTGCCCGCGTTCGGTGCCCGCCATCAAACACCCAGTAGCTTCCGTCCTCTCGCTTTACGGCAAGCACCACGCCAAGCAAAACCCAATCCCACTTTCGGGCAATCTCCCGCACCTTGGTCTCGCTGACTTGCCCGCGTTGATACCGCCCATCAATGTTCAACGCATTTTTGTCGATCATAAGAAACCGACCTGGGTTTCCGCCCTGGCTCCAGTCGTTTTTGTTCCGCTTCGGGATTGTCGCTGGAATCCCATTGTGCCTTGGGATCGGCGCAAGCGACCTATCTGTTTTGTCTAAGATATTTGACATGACTTGATTGCCGTTTCGGTAAGTAATTGCACCGTGCCGCCACGGTAACCTGCGTGGCTACCCAACGCCCCCGATCTGCTGTGAGACGCCGACGCTCGGGGGAACACGCCGGACGGAGAACGGTTAGGCTAGGTGGTCTGACAGATTGCAGTAACCAGATTGCATTTCGCTAGCGTGTCGTCGTGCGGCAAACGCTAAGACGATTGACAGACGTTCATCCTTGATTCGCTTAAGAACTGCCGCCGCGTAATGCCTGGATGAATTAAGCCCCTGTTGGCTAATCCACCCCATAATTCCAGGTTTGCAGTGTCCAGCTCGGCGAGCATCGGCAACGCAGACGTATAGGATTTGGTCGTTTGTTGCTGCCTCCACGGCTACCGCCATCTTTGCCGCCTCTTTTCGTTTGGCTGCATTTTCTCGCAGCATTTCGACACATTGTTTGCCCGGGTTGGCTGCCGTCAGGTCGTCTGAATTTGGGTGATAGTCCCCCAACTTTCCGACGAGCCGCACGCCGTATATGTCGGTGCCCCACTGGTACCCACGAGGCGCTGCAATAATCGCGATTGGCTGATTGTCAAGCTTGTAAACTAGCTTTCCGGCAACGATCGTTCCCGCACTGAGTACCGAAACACCACGCTGGAAAGTCGATCGCTTTTTCATGTCGCTATTGCTGCCCGTTGTGATTTCGTGTGTCGCTAAGATCGATGGGCGTTGACCGAGCGACCATTGCCGTAGCCGTGGCTGTGCCGCCTTGTATCGCGAAAGTACAGGGCAGGATTCGCCCAACGGGATTTCCTTCAGCGATGGCAGGCTCGCGAATCCTCCAAGCTGGCGAAACCTTGCAAAGCGATTTGGAGTCGCGGTCGGTGCTGGCTTGTTTGCGGACCGTGCCACCCATTTTTTCAATGCTCCAGTGATTGTGCCGCTGAGCTTTCCGCTGGACCGAAGGCTGCTGTAGTGCGAGCGTGCTTCGCTTAATGTTGTAATTGCAAATGCCATTTTCGTTTCTCCGTTGTGCCCGTCTCACCGGGCTGGGTTTGGACTCGTCAGTGCTGGCGTAACCGGCAGACGCCCGCAGGCGTTTCGTCCTTAGCCGACTAGCGGGTTTCGTTTCATCAACAAGCTAATTGCCAGACGCACCGTTCCCGTTAGATAGTCCAAAAGGTGCTCGGCCTCTTCGTTGCAAACTTCGTCCATTGCTTCGGCCTTTGAGATTCCGTAGTGGCTTGCGATTGCTGAAAGTACTTCGTTCTTTGTTTTGGCGTCTGTAGCTTCGAGGAAGGTCTTGTTGATTTGTGCGGTCGTCATTTTCATTTCTCGGTTGGCGGTGTTGTCTTTGTCTTCCCTAATTGTACCGATATCGGCAAAACTAGATATAGCTATTCAGCCAATTTCCGAAAATTTAGACAAACTTTTCCGTGGACGCCCCATTTTTGCGGGGTTTTCTCGCATATTCTCAGCCGACTTTCTCTCGACAATCCACGTTCTCAGCCCGATTCGCTGCCCAGAAAGCCGCCCATCAACAAGCATTTGCCGCACGCAACGAGCCGTGCAGCCGATTAAGATTGCGGCTTCGGCGGTGGAAATCGGATTGTTTTTCTGCGTAGACATGCATACAGTTTAGCCGTTAGCGGCAACGTGGACAGGGGACAAATACGATGACAACGAATGACGACAGAGGTTTCAACACGCTGACTGCGGTCATCGCGATCGCCATTTTTATACTGATCGGATACCTGGTGTTCGATCAAAAAACAAGAAAGATCAAATCGTCTTCGCTCGATGGTTCTGTGCGATTCCTGCGATTCGAGGCCACAGAATTAAATGAAGAACAGCGGCCAGGATTTGCAGGCGGGCAATAGCGACGGCCATCAACCACCCTCGGCGAACATGGCTTTTGGCCGAGCACCCGGCGTGGTTCCGTGCGACCAAAAGAATAGCGAAAGCGTTCTCCGTGGCTGTGGACCCGTTACCGTTTCCACTTCGTGCCATGCTTCCTCGTCGCAAGCAAAAATCACCAGCCTGTTTTTCTGCGGCTCGATCACTTGCTTACGGACGATCAAATTTCCGCCCCACTCTGGATCCCAGTCATCGACGAAGAGCACAAGCGATAGCTCTCGCCGCCAGCCCGTGCCGAGCATAATGTCACTATCGAGGTGCCTTCGCAAATGCCCGCCCGAAGGCATCTCATGCAATCCCGCTCCGTGCAATTCCCAATCTGGAAACGCCGTAGAGTGGGTCACAAACTCGGCCATCTGAAACAGGCACGGCCACGCTGCACGCGGCAATAGCTCCGCGTCACGTGTTGCCCGCTTTGTCGAGTTGGCGTCGTTATACGTGTGCCATCCTCGCCACGAAGGTGCAGGCCACGTTGCTGCTAACGATCTGAGTAGATAGCCGGGAAGAGCGTCGTTGATTACTAGCGTCATGGTTTAATCGCGCAGATTGAAACGTTGAGAAATGATTCCGCCAAAACATTCCACCTGGTTATCTCTGCTGGAGGCGTGATGGTCGTCGGAAACTCATATCCAGCGGTCGAGACAATCAATCCAGCGTCGACACAAAGCACGGTCAGAGCCTCGGTCGTGAATCGAAAGTAATCACTCGGGTATCCGTGGATCGGAAACGTTTGGTGCGTCTGCAAAAACAAAACGCCGCCCTCGTTTAGCATTGCCGAGAGTTGCTTTACCACGACCCAAGGCCGCTGCACATGCTCCAACGTCGATGCCGAGAATATGCCGTCGAACCGCTGCGATACCATCCCGCTTATACAATGGAGGTCGGCAACAATATCAACACCATCGCCCGCCTCAATGTCTGTCCCAAGCCATTTTGCATTCGGTGCATAACTTTGGTGATCGTTCGGTGGAGATCCTTCCCACGGCTTCACGCCGGTATCCAGCACCGAAGCACCATCTATGCTTTTGATTCTTGCGACCCAATCATTCAGCGGTGACATGCTTCTGATTTCTCCATTGTTCTAGCTCTGCGTCGAGCCTATTTGTCCATGTTGCGTGCAAGTATGGGCTTCCCATTGTGATATTGTCTGCGAATAGGCAATAGCCTTCGCTCGGGTGCCAATGCCGGCCGACGTAGCTCTCTGATCCCCACCAGTGATTGCAAGTTCGCCGCCATCCTGGGTTGCTGAAAATGCTTGAAGACCGGCCCCACCAGTAAGAGCCAGAGTAGTGCCATTTGTATTGGGTGTTTCGAAAAGAACCAAGCAGCTTAAACGATCCCGCAAGCGGATAGCCTGCTTCCATCGCCGGTAGCACTTCATCCCAGTTTTCAACAACGGTCTCGTAGGATGTCTCAATCCACTTGCGAATCAGTGGGCAAACGGAAGTCCCGTGCTGCTGACCCTTGCCGTGAGCAAAACAAATCACTTCATTTTCGTTGCTGGAATTGAGTAAATCGAGCGACGAAACGAAGCCAACGGTTTCGCGTTTTGCAGGGTCGTTTGGCTTGTAGTAGACCGTGGTAAATGTTTTTTCGAGTCTATCGCGGATCTCGTCTTGGATCGTGTTTTCGTCCGTCGCGACGCAACAGACTCTTTGCCCGTTAAATGTGCCGATGCTTCTTTCCAGTCGATCCAGGTGCCACAATGTTGACTCAAGGTATCGCGGATACAGGAAGAAATGCAGGTGGCGAATCGGATCACTTGAAAACGGCTTTGGCGATATTGAGAAGTCGCGGTACGAGTATTGGTAGTTGCCACCGCCAGGAGGCTTCGCGTTACTCTGTTTAACTTTGATCTCTTCGTAGCACCACTTACAAACTTTGAAAACGGGCAGAATCATTTGTCTCGGGCGTCGGCACGATTGACAGGTTTGAGGTTCTTCAATCCAAGTCGGTTCAGGCATCGGGCAGCGGTGCAATGGGTCTTGAACGCCTCTGATTATGCTAGATTTTCCAGGATGTTTTGTTTCCGTGATCTGGCACATATCGCCAACGCAATGATCGCACGCTGCGCATAGCCTGCTGCGTTTCTCAACGAACGATAGCGGAGAAGGCGACACTGTCTTCATACCAATCTGAACTAATTCCTGTTCTTGTCCACCGCACATTAGCAGTCACCTCGGCATTTAGTGCATCGCGAAGGCGTGCTGTTTTCGTTACCCACAAGATCCTCTACTAAATCCGGCGAATTCATCGGGGCATCAGGGTCAAACTCACCGTCAATCGGAGTGCTTAAACACGAATCCTTTAGCCCTGCAATGACGCTGCCTTCTGCTGATCCCCAGGTGTAGTTATTTCCTGGATTTGCGTCTAAAACGCCGGACAAAAACAGTTCAAAGCATTCGGCTTGCTCTTGAGTATCGGGAGCATAAAGACAGACCCTAACCAACCACAGAAAACCATAATAGTACGTTCCGTCCGGCACTCCCGACCCGTCGTAAGACCCAAGGGTATCGCGAACCCGTCCCTTGTAAAATATCTCCGCGCACTGCGGGAACTCCTGGTCTGCGATGTCACGGTAGCCGTTGTTGTCGCCGAAACATAGAAAGTAAGTCAAAGATGTTGACGGACAACAGCAGCATTTTGTACTCATTGCCGGGCGTCCATTCCGAAACAAAATACTACCTTGATAGTATATCGGGAATCCTTTTCGAATCACTCGCGGGCGTTTGATAAATTCGCAATCGGCAAGCGTCTCTATTGCCATTAGTATTCATCCGCACAATCAATGCCTTCAATCTCTTCGTCATCCAAATCGCAATCGTCCCAAACCTTTATTTTGGTTCGTTTTATCGTGATTCCGGTCTCGGTGAAGATAAGATCTTTAATGACGATCTTCCATCTGAACCAATCGATCCACGTGATGACCCAGATACAAGAATCGCCGTACTCAGCCGATCCCAGCAATTGAGCAAACCCCGTTTTGTCTGGCAGTTCGCGATAATCGCGATCTCTCAAGAACCCGCCTGGATCGCTGACCGTTATGTATCCATCCTCGTCCATGTCCCTCGCTGAATCGCCGCAAGGTTGGCTGATGACCTTCACTTTCCAATTGCCGTCGGAAGTGGTGGATCTCTGTGTACACTTTTCAGGCACGTCGGCATCTTCGTACGACGAATCAAACTGGAACTCCAGCATTGCCCCGCCGCCACCGCCACTACCGCTAATCCTGCCTTTGTAGACGCCATCTATAAAGTCGTTGCCGTAAACGATAAATGGACCGCCCTCCTGTTTTTCTACTTTCCAGTCGCTTACGGTGGCACCGTATCGCACGTTTGGCAAAATCGTGCCGGCAGATCCAAGCATCTTGACGATGCCCCAGGGATAAGCGTGTCCTGTTCCGTATCGCTCAATCACCCGCCCGGTATTGAAACAGAACTCACCATCCTTTTTTGATGGCTTATTGACTTTTACATACGTGTTTTCGCCTAGCTTGATTGTGCCTGTGATTTCCATGCAGGCGTATGCTGGAATAAACTCAGAAGCGTCATTATATACAACGATCGGATGGACGCCTGGATTGTCCGCAGTGGGTACTTTTCGAGCGTTGTTTAGCATCCCAGATGCCATCAGCTTTTTGTGAGTATCCCAAAGCTCCTTGGCTTGCGAGTAGGTTAGTCCGCCGAGTTCTTCCATGCTTATAACAATCCCAGTGTCGCGTATGGGAGCGAACCGTGTACTGGGGAGACTAGCCAAACCGCATTTTGTGCCTGAAACTCCCTACTGCCATCGCGTTTTAGCAGCACGGGGCGAGTGACCGGGTTATTGTCACCGTCAACAGCCCGCACAAATCCACCTGTGTACAACGTACCACCAACTCCCACTGATACACCTATAACACGACCAAAGGCAATAAGTGCCGTTGCCGCTGCTCCGCTTCCAGTCTGACCAGTGCCGAAAACGCTAATCGTTACGGTTGGTGCCGTCGTGTATCCGTATCCTCCCGATGTTACGGATATTGAGACAATGATGCCAGCCTTGATGTTAGCAACCGCCGTAGCCCCAACACCGCCTCCGCCCGTCAATGTAACGATTGCCCCAATGCGTTCGTACAAGCCTTCGTTCCGATACCGCTTCCACCAAGCCTGTGCGTCAGGAACCCGATAGCCTCGTCGAAATTGTATCGTCGCGGTGACAATCCAGTAACCAAGCGTGTCGTCTGCATTTCGATAAGCATTCTGTGCCGAGAATCCCACAAGCCTAGCGGTCCCAGGCGGGTATCTTGCGAACGTGTCGCTGTTTACTGCATCGCGATAAATCGACGTGAGGAATGGATTAAAAAGAGAGTAGTTTCGAGTGATCGTCAGAGTGTTGTCGGCGAGGTCTTTTGTTAGCCCGTCAACTGGTTCGCCGTTTACGTTTACTATCGGATAGCCGAAAAAGTCTTGATCGATTGGCTCTGTGCTAGACGAATCGGACCACGCTATCTTGGGCCTCATGTCTGTTGGGTCGGGGCTGCCGTTGTAGACAATCGTTACCATCCAGAAAATGGGCGACACCTGTTGCGGCGATTGAGAAACTACCCATATAAATGGATCGAGTTTATAAAGGTCGCCTATTTTTGGAAGGTCGGTTGCAACTAGGATGAGTTCAACGTCATCTAATGGATCGTCAACTAATACTTGATAGCCAACGGTCCATACAAATTTTGCGCTCGTCAAATCGCCGTTTTCAGAATCGAGTGTTCCTGAACTGCGGCTCCACATTTCCGTTACGTCTACTACCGCCATTTTTACGGACCTACTGGTTTAATGACGAGTGGCTTTTGATTCTTTTTATTTGCGTGATACTCAGCCGATACGCCGGTATTATCTGCCGTTGAGTTTCCAGATGCAACGACGCTTTTCAATTGCGTAATTACATCATCCAGGGTCGCTCGCTGCTCCGCTGGTCCGCGTGTTAAAAGCCTTGATTCAAACGCTTGCAAAGCTGCGGTTGAACCGCTTTTCCCCTTGCCTGCACCGCCTGCGTCACCGCCACCTAACGCAAGATCGATTTCCTTATCAATCCCCTCGCCAAACGGACCGCCGAGCTTGATAGCCCTCGCTTCAAACTTTGCGTTAAACTCTTCGGCAATTTTGGTAGCCGACTTGCCGATTTTGGCTTGCAGTTCTTTTTCCCTGTCCGTCATTGCACGGGCGGCAATAATTGGCAATTCTCCGATAGAGTTTTCAAATCCTTCGAGATAGCTTCGTCCTGCAATCTCCCCAAGCTGCCCAAGAATGTCGGATGAACCAGCCGACGCAATAAACTCCCACAACGCACCGAGTGTGTCGATTATCTTCGTAATGTGGTTAGTGATTACCGCAGACACGGCACTGAAGGCCGTCTCAAGAATGTTGAAGAAGTTTTCACCAAACCATGACGCATAAGCAGGGATTGTGACCGTGAAAAGCTGTTCTGTATCGGCTCGGTAGGATTCGTAAGCAAGCAGTACCGAATCGATCGCTATTCCAACAATATCTCCGAAGTTATTGTAAGCGACTTCCGCTGCCGTGATGCCGAATATGATTGCGTTGACCGTCGATTCAACAGCGTTCAGGATTACAGGTTTCCATTTCTCGAAAGCTGCCTGAGTGTACGCAACCGCTGGGACAAGCATCCCCGTCAACGCCTCGGCAAACGCTTTGATGCCTAATGCGATGACTTCGCGAACCGGAGCAAGCAACGCACCAAACTGCTCCATCAAATCGCCAACCGCACCGGACGCCCTTTCTTCGACGCCCGCCAATCGGTTGCTTGCGTCAATCTTTGCTTCCAGTCCTTTCGATGCAAGATCCTGAACCATCGCGAGTTTTTCGCTTTCGGTCGTCGCCTGCTTGATAGCCGGGATGATCTCGCCAAACGCCCCAAACTCGCCCGCTAGCGAGTTTTTGACTAGTTTGAGTGATTCATCAAGCGACTTGCCAGTAGCCTCTGCCAGTCCGATAGTGGCTCTTGTCACGTCGTCTAGCTGATCAGCACCGACGCCCATGATTGCCGCTTGCTTAGCAATTGCCAGCGTGGCCTCGTCGCCAACTCCCGTAAGTGCCTGCATGTCATTTGCGAACGCCTGCATTTTGGCGGATTGCTCGCTGACGTTTTCGCCATTGAGCCTGAGTGCGGTTTCTAATCCTTTGACCGCCTCGACCTGCGTATCATAGGCTGCATTTGCAGATGAGATACTTCCAACGATTGACGTAAAAGCTTCTTGAAGACCTTGTACCGCAATATCGACGGCCTTGAAGATCCCCGCACCTTTTAGCATCGACGCAAACGAAACATCAATCTTGTTTAAGGATTTCTGCGCAATGTCCGCAGTCTTTTTTGTCGACGAGGCAAGACGGTCGAGCGACCCGTCCACTTTTTTAAGCACTGGCGATGCTGCGTCTTTCGCACCGATAACGTACTCAATATCAGCCACGTTTTCGCTCCGCTTGTTCGCGTTCTATTGCGTTACACTCGGCCTTGAATCGATTGCTCAATTCGTGGTAGTAGGCAGGTTGTTCAAGC